>Ga0247844_1002194_pt1 | contig 32704 bp, 36 predicted proteins | sample LaCtaG_FD_192421 | JGI IMG/M metagenome (GOLD analysis project Ga0247844, IMG submission 192421) | Freshwater microbial communities from meromictic Lake La Cruz, Castile-La Mancha, Spain - LaCruzMarch201714.5m_1 | ecosystem: Environmental > Aquatic > Freshwater > Lake | place: Spain: Castile-La...
TAATTTGTTGTGTTTGAGTAGCTAACTGGACTTGAAGTTGCGATATGTGTTCTTTATCTGTCAATGGGCAATGGTAAACCTTTTTATTCAATTTAACTAACATGACTCAGAACCTGAGTCGTAACGATCATTTTAACAACCATCCAAACATTGGTAGCAAATGAATCATTTACAGGAAATTATAACTCATTTTGAACTTCATTCGGTTCAGGAAATCAGAGACTGCTTTGAAAAAGGAGTCAATCCCAATGAGACAGTGAATGGAAAACCGCTGGTGTATGAATTGATAAATATGTACAGCCGTGGTCCTCTTTTTAAGGAATGTATAAAAGCGTTTGTTGACTACGGCTTGGCATTCGAAGACAACGTATTGCTCTCCGTTTTAACAGGCAATGCCGATGTACTGGATACACAATTACGGGCAGATAAAGGAGTATTGTTAAAAACATATTCGTTGGATTGCACCTTTACTCCTTTGTACGAAGCCTCCTTATTACACATTTGTGCCGAATATAATCATTTGGCCTGTGCGCAGGTACTGGTAAAACACGGTGCCGACATCAATTCAAAAGCAGGAATTGATGAAAATGGATTTGGAGGACAAACCCCGATTTTTCACACGGTCAATCAACATGACAATCAATGCATCGACGTACTGAAGTTTCTTCTTACTCAAAAGCCTGACCTGACCCTCACCGTCAAAGGACTTATTTGGGGAAAAGGGTATGATTGGGAGACATTTATTCCCTCCATAAATCCGATCAGCTATGCCATGATGGGGCTTCTGCGTCAATTTCAACGAACTGAAGTTCAGATATATGAAGCTGTTTCCCTCTTGATGAAAAGTGCCTATGGGACAGACTATTATCCGTCCAATGTCCCTAACAAATACCTGACTGATTAATCACAACTACCGCTCCTTCTCTCCATTAAATTTCGCCGAGTAATCCCTCCAGTCTTATAAAAATTCGCAAAAAAATTTTCGTAGTCAAATAGCTACATGTACATTTGTAGTCAAATGACTACACAATGAATTTACGACGAGACGTATTCCAAGCCATCGCTGACCCGACCAGAAGAGCGATACTCCTATTGGTTGCTTCGCAATCCATGACGGCGGGCGCTATTGCGGCCAACTTTGACACTGCCCGGCCGACCGTTTCGAAACACCTGCACATACTTACCGAGTGTGAATTGCTGGAACAACAGCAAAACGGCCGGGAAATTTACTACCACATCAACGCAAAAAGCATGAAAGAAGTAGCCGACTTCCTTGAACCGTTCCGCCAACTGTGGGACGACCGATTCAACAAATTGGAAGCCATCATGAAAAACTACAAACAGGAAAACTAATCCTTTGACTGCCCTCAGGGTGACAAAACAAGATTATGCTCAATTTTATAAATCATTAATAAACAATTCCTTGCGCGTGAGGAATGCCTGTCCAGCGTGATGCGCGTGGGTATTGTGCGGATGAAGCATTGGACAGGCGGCCCTTCTTTTGTTACTTTTCTTGGGCAATCGGACGGCCGAAGCCGCAAGAAAAGTAAGGGCTCACCAAATTAAATTTGCCGGCATTACTAATCAGAAGCAAACTACCGAAGTGTCGGACCACCGAAGTGGCTGAAATTTTCAAACATAATCTAACCAGCATGGAACGAAAAACAAAAATTCACGCCGAAGACGGCAAACAGGACCTGAAAATCACAAGGGAATTTGATTTGCCGCTGGAATTACTGTTCAAAGCCTACGAAGAGCCCAACCTTGTGGAACAATGGATGGGAACGAAAGTGCTGAAATTGGAAAACAAAAAGCACGGCAGTTATCAGTTTGAAACCACTGACCCAATGGGCAACAAACACGGTTTCAACGGAGCAATCCATGAGTTCGTACCCAACCAAAAAATCACTCGGACGTTTGAAATGGAAAATACACGCTATCCCATTCAATTAGAGTTTTTAGAATTTGAAAAACTCACGAACGACACCAGCAAGCTCACCATACATATCGTCTATCGCTCCGTGGTCGACAGAGACCAAATGCTGAAGTTACCCTTTGCGCAAGGTATCAATTGGGCCCATAACCGACTGCAGGACATTGTCAATAACTTAAAATAAGCAGGCTATGAACACCATGAATAACCCTAAAAAAGACTTGTTGCCGCAACAGCGTGAAGAACTGCTCAGCGTATTGAAAGCACGCTTTGAGAAAAACAAAAACCGCCACCAAGGGCTGGAATGGGCTACCGTACTGGCAAAACTGGAGGCGAATCCCGAAAAGCTGTGGTCGCTGGATGACATGGAAACCACTGGCGGAGAGCCCGATGTAGTGGGATATGATGCAAAGACAGACGAATTCATTTTCTTTGATTGCTCGGCAGAGAACCCCAAAGGCCGCCGAAGTGTGTGCTACGACCACGAAGCTCTCGAATCACGGAAAGAACATAAACCCGGAAACAGCGCAATTGAGATGGCGGCGGATATGGGCATTGAGTTGTTAACGGAAGAACAATACCGACAACTGCAACAACTGGGGAATTTCGATTTGAAAACCTCAAGTTGGGTACAAACCCCCGCTGAGATTAGAAAACGGGGTGGCGCTCTCTTTTGTGACCGTCGCTACGACATGGTCTTTTTGTACCACAACGGTGCCGACTCCTACTATTCCGCCCGAGGGTTCCGTGGCTCGCTACGAGTTTGACTACGTTCAAATACCTTACCCATTCTGGGCCCTATAAGACCACTTATTCGTAACTCGTCATTCGTAACCGCGGCGGCGGACCGCTCGTCATTCATTTACTGTTTTCCCTATGAACCCTAAAGTTGATTTTTATTTCCACAAAGCCACAAAATGGCAGGAAGAACTGGAACAATTAAGACAAATCGTTCTCGACTGCGGCCTGACCGAAGAATTGAAGTGGGGTGTTCCCTGTTACACGTTTCAGAAAGGCAACGTTGTATTAATCCATACGTTTAAAGAATACTGTGCGCTATTGTTTTTTAAAGGTGCTCTATTAGCGGATGCCAACGACATTTTGGTCCAACAAACAGAAAATGTGCAGGCAACGCGCCAAATTCGGTTCACGCAGGTTCGGGAAATCGTGGAGTTGAAGCCCACCCTGAAAGCGACTATTTTTGAAGCCATGGAAGTGGAAAAAGCGGGTTTGAAAGTAGAACTAAAAAAGACGGCAGAATTTACCGTTTCTGAAGAATTTCAAATCAAATTAGACGAATTCCCTGCCTTAAAAACGGCGTTTGAAGCGTTAACGCCCGGACGGCAAAGAGCCTATCTTCTTCATTTTTCGCAACCCAAACAATCCAAAACCCGCGAAGCCAGAGTAGAAAAATGCCTGCCGCCCATTCTCAATGGAAAGGGATTGAATGAGAATTAAAAAAATAGTGAACCATATAAGGCATATAAGGAAATATAAGGTTTTTTTCAGGCACTTAAAAACTTAAATGACCTTATATTCCTTATAGGATAAAAGTCACAAAACAGGATGAAATCACTTCACTTTGCCCTCTTCTTAGTCGTACTTAGTTCGGGCCAAATAGCCGCACAAACGACCGAAGGTTTAAAACAGAAAATACAACAAATCATCTCGACAAAAAAAGCAGTTGTTGGGGTGGCCATCAGCGGGAATAGCGGAAAAGACACGCTGTCGCTACGTGGAAACGGGCATTTTCCCCTGCAAAGTGTCTTTAAGTTGCACATTGGACTGGCGGTGCTGGCTGAAGTGGACAAAGGCCGGTTTTCTTTGAATCAGAAAATAAAAATTGAACAGAAAGACCTGCTGCCCGATCTGTACAGCCCCCTCAGAGACAAGTACCCCAAAGGCGCCGAACTGCCTCTTTCTGAAATCCTTGCCTATACCGTTTCTGAAAGCGACAACGTGGGATGCGAAGTGTTGCTGCGACTTATCGGCGGACCTGCGACGGTAGAAAACTATTTTGTAAAAAACGGGTTTAAAGACATTTCCATCAAATTCAATGAAGAGCAGCAACAGGGCAATTGGAATTTACAATTTCAAAATTGGACCACCCCCAAAGCCGCCAACGAAGTGCTGATTGCTTTTTATGCCAACCACAAAAAGCTGTTATCCCCCAAAAGTTATGACTTCATTTGGAAAGTGATGAAAGAAAGCAAGACCGGCCAAGACCGATTGAGAGCACAATTGCCCAAGGCAACTACCATAGCCCACAAAACAGGCTCCTCAGGAACGAATAAAGAAGGCATCACGGCAGCAGTGAACGACATTGGTATTATTTTCTTACCGGGAGGGCGCTACTTTTTCATCAGTGTGTTTGTGACCGATTCCAAAGAAGATGCAAAAACAAATGAAAAGATCATTGCCGACATTGGCAAAGCTGCCTGGGACTATTTTACAGCCAAAACCAACTAAAATCTCCTCTCTTAAAGGCATACAAGCGTTGGGCAACCGACGCTTTTTTTATGGGTTTTCGCCGCTTGATAAGTTTTTTATATGTCCTTGTTAAATATCATAAAAAATGGTAAGATTGTGCAACTGGCGTCGCACTGAAAAGTTTAGACAAAATGGCAGTATGGCGGGGTATTGCCCATTCAGCCAACTCACTATGCTAAAAATTAGAACGTTGAGTGTTGGAAAATCAAAAGAAAAATGGGTCAATCAGCGAGTTAGTAGTAATTTTAAAAATAAATCAAAATGAAAGGCACAAAAGAAGAATACGATTTTAGCTCGTACAAAAAAGAGATTTTCGATTTCAATCGAAGTAATATAAGTTATAAAGAAAGAGTTGGAGACCCTGATGAATTAAGTTCAGTGATCGGATTAATTTCAATTGGCTTTCAAAGACTTGAAGATATTTTATCTGCATTTATTATAGAAATGCTTGACATAGATATTGCTAGAGGAAAAATTATTGTTGCAGAACTTTCTTTTACGAATAAAGTAAATATGTTTTGTTCACTTTTCCATTTACTCAAAGATAGCAAGCATTTTAATCATGGAAGTATTGACAAGGATGAATATTTTAAGGAATTAGCAAAATCTATACTAAAATGTCAGGATTTAAGAAATCAAGTTATCCATTCAAGTTTTATAAAAAATTTTAAAACAGATTCTAAAATTATTCGACAAAAAATGACTGCAAAGTCAAAAAAAGGGCTAATTGAAATTCATGAAAACGTAGAAATTCCTTTTTTATTTGATATTTATGATTACATAATTTCAATATCTATGGAAATAGAGGAGTTTTTTATTGACTTTAATCCTACAAGAAAAGAGGGGGAAAATATGTACAAAGGAACAGAATTGAACGATATATTTAAGTATCATATATAAAAACTCCCGTAATACGTAGCTACAGTAATATGTATTCTTAAATAAATTGCCAATTGCCGTTTAATAAACTCCCAAAAATAACTACCATTTCAAAGAAGTTGAATTTTGCGAAAAGATACAAACAAAAATAACTTGGAATTGAATTTACAAAAATCATTTATTTTGTATAAACGAAGTAAGGTTTTAGTCCATTAAATCACTTTTTATTTAGCTAACTAATTTATGGCCAGAAGAAAAGCAAGTATGAGCAAACAAGAAGCAGGCTGTTTAATTGGCTTGGTTGCTGCTTTTTTCTTGGTTTTTGTAAAAATCATTGAGTATGGCGTAAAAGCTTTAGCAGCGGGTGTTCAGTACATTTCAGATGATATTTCTTGGGCTAACGGACAAGTAAATAATTATGGTGGTAGCTGGAGAGATTTTTATCAAGCAGAGTTAAATCAAAAAGTTTTTAACTACTTAGCAATTATTACAGCAATTATTGGCCTTTGCTTAATTGCTTATAGGCCATGGGCAGGGGTAGTATTTTTCGGTGTATCAGCAATATCCTTTCTTACAACAAAAAATACATTTTCTGGAATAGATAAAAATTTAAAAGAAATAATAATAACCGTTTTGATTGGTTTAGGTATCGTTTCCAATTCATTTTATATTTATTCTGAAAATTTAGCTTTTAAAAAACAAAAAGAAGCAAAAGTAAGGTTACATAATGAAGAAATTATAAGACAAAAACTTGAAGCACTGCAGCTTGACAGTTCAAACCGATTGGTTCTCTTTGGAAAAGAGGCTTTTGCTAAAAAGAAATATACCAAAGCTAATTCTTTTTTCGACCAGGCCTTATCAATTAGTCCAAATAATGAAAATGCCTTATATCAAAAAGGCTTGTATTATAAGGAGATAAAAAAGTTTGATAAAGCCATAAGTATATTTGCTCAAATCAATCTTAATAACTCCAATTATGAAGATGCATTAATTAATCAGGGCCTATGTTTATTAAAGCAAGGCAATGAAGAACAAGCAGTATCTCTTTTTAGAGAATCATCTAACTTAGGCAATAAGCAAGCGGACAAGTTATACAATAAATATAATCCATTAAAAAGGCATATTATTAGCTACTTAACTCGTTGTTGTGATGGTTCTGCAAGTCCTACAAATGCAAAAGGAAGAGGTGCCTGTTCACATCATGGTGGTGTATGTAATTGGAATGAACCTATATACAGTGAAAGCAGAAAATACGAATAAATTACGCATTTTTTATAAATAGCCGTCCGCAGGGGCGGCCCCGTGCAACGGCCTTCCAACCAAAAAACTCAGAAAGGCAATCGTCCTCTCAAAGAAGTTGAATTTTACGAAAAGGTACAGCAACGGCACTTGGGAAGGGCCTTTACAAAAGGCCGTTTATATTCTATCGCAGTCCCCAGTTATGCGGAGTCTTCCGAAGGGAGACTCCGCATTTTAAATAAATAGTCGTTTGTAACGGCCTTCCAACGAACAAATTCCTAAAAATAACCGTCCTCCCAAAAGAAGTTGAATTTTACGGAAAGGTACAGCAACGGCACTTGGGAAGGGCCTTTACAAAAGGCCGTTTATATTCCATCGCAGTCACAGACTACGATGAACGAGGAAGGAATACCGCAAGGCAGTTCCAAAAATTCTTTCAGAAGTGGATATTTATCGACTGCATAGTCATGGACTTCTTCAAAGCCTTCACAATCAGCTAAATATCCACACAAAACAATCATGACAATGTCCGATAGGACGTGATAACAGCTTCCGTCCCGGCGAGGGTCGTCCAACTCAAAGAAAAATTCAGCTACATTCATTTCCCAAAGGTCGGGCTAACTTACCACTTCATGCAATTGCCCTAGATATAGAGTGTCTTTTCAAAAATACCAGTTGATTTTTAGTAGCTTTGCTTCATGGAAGTAAAAAAGAAAAAACGCCAATCAAGTGGGCGGCAGTCCGCACAATGCGACCGCGGCGGCGGACCGCAAGATCTTTAAAGAAAATATCGAAGCCGTAATTTCAAGTATCATGCAAAATGTGCTTAAAATTACGGCTATTTCTATGGAAGAACTACCCGATGACCGCGGCGGCGGACCGCATTCAACACACCAAAGAACGCAAACCCGATGTCCTCAAAAAGGTAACTGATACCAAAGGAGAGACTTTTGTGCTTCAAATTGAATTTCAGGTGCGTGACGAGCCAAAAATGATTTACCGAATGGCGGAGTATTTCATCATGCTTGAAAGAAAATATGAGTTACCCGTAAAACAATTCGTAATTTTTCTTGGGTCAGACAATCCAAAAATGCCAACCGAACTTGACAGAGAACGATTAAAATTCAGTTATCCGCTTGTTTCACTTTCAACACTTGACTATCATATTTTCCTTAACTCGGACAAACCCGAAGAAATTATCTTGGGCATTTTGGCGGATTTTAAAGGCGAAAATCCCGAAAATGCTCTAAAACAGATACTTGTACGTGTCAAGGAAACTACCAAAGAAGATTTTTCGTTAAATAGATACTTTAATCAGTTGCGTGTTTTGGCTCAACTTCGTAACTTAGAACCGCTGCAGTGGGCCGCTAAATTTAAAAATCGCTATGGACAGCATCGCAGAATACATCAAAGAAGAAAGGGATGTTCTCTATCTTAGAGGACTTGACAAAGGCGAGGAAAAAATTATTGCCAGCCTTTTGACAAAATTAAATTACAGTCTTGACCAAATTGCAGACATGGCAGGCGTTTCAGTGGACTTTGTCAAATCTGTTAAACAGAAACTTACGGACAAGAAATAAGCCATTTGACTATATATTGAACCATTCACAGCAACTTTGTTGCTCGTGGACAGCTTATCGTGCGAACAAAAGCGGCAGCCACCAACATAGTATTGAATAAATGGGCGGGGCCGCCCGTACGGGCTAACGGAAGTAGTTGAGCCTTTCTACTTCTATTTTACTACTGTGCTTCATTCAAGCAGATGTTTTTCAAATTCCCCCACTTCTTCAATACTCGTCCGTTGTGCATCAGCTAAAAACCCATATAAAACTAAGTTTAGCGTAGTCTTCAATAAGGAGACTGTGCATCTTTAATAAATAGCCGTTTGTAGGGGCGGCCCAGTGCAATGGCCTTCCAACGCACAAACTCCGAAAAGCAACCGCCACCGCAAAGAAGTTGAATTTTACGGACAGGTACAACAACAGCACTTGGGAAGGGCCTTTACAAAAGGCCGTTTATATTCCATCGCAGTCACAGACTACGATGAACGAGGGGCAAAAAAAATACCAACACGATACCTGCTATGACACGAATCTATATCACAATCATCGTCACTATTTTGATTTTTGGCTTGCTTTTTTGGGACTATTTTCACGGTGGCGTACCCGCACATCATGTATTACAGCAAAAAGACCTGCCCGAAATTTCCAATTGGTGGGGCGGATTGCTTCTTCCCGGTTTGGCCTGGTTTTTATCGGGCAGGATAGAAAAGAGGCTTCACAAACAAGAATCGCCCACCCAACAATCTAATAATCAAACTATTAAAATCAGTGGACTGTTTCTTTTGGGTCTACTTTTGGGAATTTGTTTAGCTGTGTCCTTTACAAATGGCTACAACTCTTTTTTAGACAATGTCCTTTACCTTTTTTTAGTACTTGGCTTCTTTCTTCCGCTCTTTTATTCTGAATTTATATTGGGTTTTATCTTAGGCATGACCTATACCTTCGGAGCGATATTGCCAACAATTTTTATTTTGATTATCGCAACCGTTGGATTTCTCATTTATAGATTTGTCAGGCCACTCCTTTTGAGAGCAGCAAAGGCCGTCGTCAACTAACTGAACACGATCAAAGCCTGAACCGCTTTCTGTTCGTTAGCGAGACCCCCATCTTATTACAACCAAAATAACAAAATGGCAGACATAAAAACCGCAACTTCTGATTCCGAAATAAATTCCTGTTGGGAACCTATGTATTTACTGAGACCTATGCTTAAAAAAGAGGATTTTCTTTCTACCATCAAGCAAATGCAACGTGAAGGGTATACCCTTTTATACATAGAAGAAGACCAAAAGACCGTAGCAGTTGCTGGCTATCGTATTTTTTCCATGCTGTACTGTGGCAAAATGCTGTATATCGATGATCTTTCCACGGTAGAAGCCTGTCGTGGAAAAGGATACGCTTCCAAATTATTACATCATTTGTACGAGCTCGCCTTAAAAGAAGACTGTAAATCAGTACAGTTGGACAGCGGACCTTCCAGAACTACAGCGCACAAGCTCTATTTTAAAGAAAATTTCACCATCAGTGCTTTTCACTTCAATAGACCCTTGTGAAAATATCTCCTTTTGTGCAGTCTTCGGTAGAGAAACTGCCTATTCTTAATCAATAGCCGCCTTCGACAGCTTCTCCGAACAATAATCGTACGCCCAAAGAAGTTGAATTTTACGAAAAGGTACGGGCAAGGACTCCAACAAAATCAGCTCAAATACTAATTGACAAATATTTTAAATCATAACCGGTATGGGACATATAAAAGAACCAAAAGGTGTTGACTTTGTAATTGCAAGCGACCCCTTGACAGACAAAGCTCGTCAAGAAATCAGTGAGTTTATTCGCAATTACAAAAACAATGTGAAGAATAAAAAAGCAAAATCAGTAACAACTGCACAGCAAACAAAAATTGCCCACGCTTGATATTGACTAAATGTGTGAAAGCTCTACACCGAACATTGCACTGGCTTCATAGTGACTGATGAACATCGATTGCCCCTGCTTGAACGTTAGCTGTAATGCGACAGATACCCCATTATGCGCAGCCTCCCTACGGAAGCCTGCGCATTTTTAATAAATAGCCAGTCCCGTGCAACAGCCTTCCAACAAACAAACTCCGAACAATAATTACTCGCCCAAAGAAGTTGAATTTTGCGAGAAGAGACAGGCATGAGCCATTATCAAGAATACAGTAAATAATCAATGCAAAGACGAAAATTTATTAAAGATTCATTAACAGGATTACCTGCCATCGTATTAACAGAATCCCTATTGGCAAGTGCCTATAAAAAAGAGGCCATTGTTACGCCCAACGGCAAAACGGTTATCGTTATCGGAGCAGGAATTTCAGGACTTGCAGCCGCCAAAAAACTCAAAGAAAACGGTTTTAATGTCGTTGTTTTAGAATCCCAAAACAAAATAGGCGGACGATTAAGAACGGATCGGACGTTAGGGCTTGCTTTTGACGAAGGGGCAAGTTGGATTCACGGAATCACAGGAAACCCAATCACTGCTCTGGCCCAACAGGCAGGAATGAATACCGCACTTACGGATGATGACAGCTTTTTATCGTATGACGTTGGCGGCGCTGTAAGAAGTGATGCGGTGTTTTCTCAAGCCGAAGATGAACTCTACACCATTCTGAAAACGATGATAAAGAGTGGAAAAGTTACCCAAAGTTTTGAAACGGTTTTTAAAAGCCTGTATCCTGCCAAAGCCAATGACCGACTTTGGAAATTTTTCCTTTCTACGTACGTCACCTTTGATACCGGAGATCTAAATAACCTTTCTTCAATGCTTTACAACGAAGGGGAAGAATTTGGCGGTGAAGAACGGATTTCCACCAATGGGTATGATACTATTCCAAACTATTTGGCCACCGGCCTGACTATTCAGCTCAATCAGCGAGTGACTAAAATAGAGTATGCCGACACTAACGTGAAAGTCGAACATAATGCAACAATCAGCGAAGCCGATTATGTACTTGTAACGGTACCATTGGGTGTTTTAAAAAATAATTCCATTCAGTTTACCCCGGCTTTACCAATCGCCAAACAGAATGCGATCCAAAAAGTAGGAATGAATTGCGTAAACAAGTTTTTATTAACCTGGAATACAGCCTTTTGGGACGATGTACACTACATTTCCTATACCCCCGAAATACGAGACAAATTCAACTATTTCCTGAATGTCAGGAAGTTTCATCCCACAGCAAATGCTTTGATGACATTTGCCTATGCGGATTATGCGCGACAAACCGAAACAATGACCGATGCACAAATTATAAATGAAATAATGGGGCACTTGAAAGATATATACGGAACCGGCATCCCTGCTCCCACGGTTATGGTACGAACCAAATGGCAAACGAACGAGAACAGTTTTAGCGCCTATTCCTACACCGCAGTGGGCACAGAAATGCGCCATTTTGACGACTTGGCAGAAGAAATAAATGACAAACTCTTTTTTGCAGGTGAACATACAGAAACCGATTATTTTTCAACCGCTCACGGAGCTTATTTGAGCGGAATAAGAGAGGCCGATAAACTAATTGCATTGGTATAAGGGGAAAATGCCCTTCATTATGCGTAATCTCCACCAACAAATAAAAGTTACTTTCAAATAATTTAGCAGGATTTTTCGAACAAAGTCTACTATCCACACTCATAAAAAAACACACTGATGAAAACCAAAATAGACTTTATCAACCCGGAAGAATTACTAAAAAATCCTGCGTTTTCTCAAATTGAAATCACCAAAGGAAGTGGCCCTACCATTTACATCGGAGGGCAAAACGCCATCACAAAAGACCTGAAAATCATTGGCAAAGGCGACATAGCGTTGCAAACGGAATACATTTTAAAAAATATTGAAACGGCTTTAACAGCCTGTGATGCTACATTAGGCAACCTATTTAAAATGACCATTTATATCGTACAGGGTCAGGACGTACGAAAGAGATTTGAAGATGCCCAAAATTTTCTGAAAAAATTAAGCAACCCTCCGGTTATTACGGGGATCATTGTAGCAGGTTTAGCAAACCCCGATTATTTAGTGGAGATTGAAGCCGTTTCCTTCAAAAGCGAGCAATAATCTAAAAATGAATCAAGCGGGTTTCTCTTTCAATTGTTTAAAAATCAAAACAAGAGCCCAAACGTCTCATTAACAGGGGTGTGAATATCAATAAAGGTATAAGAAACGGTATCTTCTCTTCTCATTAAGTCGTAGATATCTTTGCTGCTTGTATCGGCAGTTACGTAATAATCTATTTTTTCAGACTCCGCTTGGGCGAATAGCTTGATGTCGTTGGTAATCACTATGCGGTTAGTTGGTAGTTGCTTCAATTTACGAGCTCGAAATGCAACCGCACCATAACGCCCTGCCTTTACGGCATGAATCACGTTGTAATTGAGGGTTTGAAGGTTTTTTAAAGGTAAATGAGTGATTTGCCCATGCACGCAGTACTCACCAATAGCGATGGCAGACACCATAATTATCATTTTCTCTTCCAAAAAATATTTGAAGTAAGCCAGCGCATTTTGGTGTAATGCTTCTTGGTTATTGAGGAGTTTAATCAGGAAATTGGTATCAACAAAAACTTTTTTCATACTTATAAATTCTCCCGGATTTCAGCTAACCATTGGTCGGTATCCGGGATTTCAGCCCACGTCTTACTGGCTTGGTTAATCAATTCGCTTAAATAGTCACTATCATATTCCTGCTTATAGTCCACAAAGTCAAGCAGTTTTACTTCATTTTTGTCCAGTTGACCGGATTTCACATTTTGTTTAGCCTTTACGTGCACTCCTACCAATTTGTACAGCTTATTTTCTTTTTCACTGGCCAACACATCTTCTGTCGTTTGAATGATGACCGTACCGTAATCATCCGTAGCCAAATGCAGATTAGGGCTGGTTTTTCCACCCATACTCGTAACTTTCCCGTACAAATACAAATCAGAATCAAGCCATAAATTCTCGCTTCGGTAGTATTTAGTGTGTTGGCTTATACCTAAAAAAGCAGATTCTTTGACAGATGTTTTGATGACCAACTCGTGATTCTTCTTGGCTGCCCATTCCTGAATATTTTCGATAGCTCTGGCTTGTGTATTGTCAATAGAATCAATGGAGTTCTCCATTTGTATTTGACCCAAAACCGTATTTACCGCCAACACAGGCCCAATCAACGTCTTAATTATGTTTCGGGTACTGCCTTCTTTTACTTCATAAGAAATAATTGGGCGGCTTTTTCGCTCATTAGGATACAGCAGATTCTCCGCATTTTTGAGCAATTCCATAACATCGGAAATGTCAAACGCGTTGGGAGAAACATCATTTACCCGAATCTCTATGTAGCCGAATTCTTTCATTACCTTTAATCTCTACACAAAATAAACAAAAACCATGCAGGTATTATTACATTATACCAACTTTCTATCTTAAAAAGCGTATTATTTTCAATCTCAGTCATTAAAGAACATGCACACAGAAGTACTTTCCGCCGCCAATCTTACCGCATTTACCGAACTTGTTTTGGAACTGTGGCCAGACTGCGAATTTGACGAGGAATACCCTTATTATCAATCCCTTATCGACTCAGAAAACGAAATTTGTTATCTGGCAAAAGAGCAGGAAAACTACGTTGGATTTATCCACGTATCGATGCGTACTGACTACGTGGAAGGAGCAAATGATTTTCTGGTGGCCTATCTGGAGGGATTGTATGTAAAACCGGAGTATCAACAACGCGGCATTGGCCACCAATTGGTCAATGCAGGAGCCGAATGGGGACAAAAAAAAGGGTGTAAACAATTTGCGTCGGATTCCGAACTGAACAACCAAATGAGTATTGATTTTCACAAAAAAATCGGATTCAGCGAAGTAAACCGCATCGTTTGCTTTATCAAAGAGTTGTAAGAATAGACTCTCTTCTCCGACGTATAGAAAGGAATCTAAGATGGGGGCTTCAAGTAAAACTCGCCCCTCTTTCCTCTTTTAAGAAAGCGGTTCATTACTCGAATTGGCATCCACAATTTCAACTTTTAACCTATCCCCTTCTAATTCCTAAAACACAATGAAGAAAAATTTCTTTTTCATGGCAACGGCGTTGCTGTTGGCCTCCCACCTGTTGATAGCTCAGTCGAGCAAGGTCTTCGACAACCTGACCGTGCCAAGCAAGATTTTGAAAAGTGACCGAAAATTTGCCATCTATTTACCTCCTAACTACGAAACATCGCAACGTGCCTATCCCGTTCTTTACTTACTGCACGGTGCCGGCGACGACCAAACGGGTTGGGTGCAATTCGGTGAGGTACAGCAGATTGCCGACAAAGCCTTTGAGGAAGGCAAAGCCACGCCCATGATTATCGTCATGCCCGATGCCGACACGGGACAAAGAGGCTACGCCAACGACCCCAAAAACGAATGGCGCTACGAAGATTTCTTTTTTCAGGAATTGATGCCTTACGTCGAAAAAACGTATCGAATCAAGGCAAATAAAAAATTTAGAGCAGTAGCGGGTCTTTCCATGGGCGGTGGCGGGTCGTTTACGTATGCGTTGCACCATCCCGAATTTTTCTCATCGGCCTGTCCGCTGAGTGCCGCTACCGGGCCGCTGACGTTGGAAGATACCAAAGCCAATTTGAAAAGAGCCAAACCAGATGTGACCTATACCGACGCTGAAATTGAGGCCTATTTCAAACGTCAAAGTGTATTGGAATTGGTAAAAAACGTACCCGGCGACCAGAAAAAAGCGGTGCGTTGGTACATTGACTGCGGAGATGATGATTTCTTATACGAAGGAAATGGATTGGTACACATAGCAATGCGCAAAAAGGAAATTCCTCACGAGTTCCGCATTTACGATGGTGGACACAATTGGACGTATTGGCGCAGGGCTCTGCCAACCGTATTGGGTTTTGTCTCCGATGCCTTCCATCAATTTTGATTGGGGAGGATTCAGAAGTGAGGCGACAGGAGTAAGTTAGTAAAAATCAGTCCGTTGGGGGTGTTTTCACCGCCAACCCGTTATGAAAAAATGGTATTCCTGACGGTGATAAAACCGTCAGGAATACAAAGGCGAATTCATTGGCACAATTTTTATTCAAGAATCTTCGATTGCGGTATTATGCGTAGGATACTCTAAATTTACCAAAAATACCTTAGCGTAAGATATGAGTTATATCCGTCAATATCTCGAAAAGTTTAATACAGTAACCGATGAACAGTATGCCCAAATAGTGCCTTATGAGAAAGAAATTTTGAAACTGAAAAAAGGAGAATATTTTTTGAAAGCAGGAGAAGTAGCCAATCACATGGGACTAGTCATTGAGGGAGTAATGGCTAATAATTACGTCGAAGAAGGAAAGGAAAAACTTCAATACTTTTTGAATAAAGGGGAGGTAGCAGCCAACCCCGAAAGTTTCGACTTCAGAACGCCAAGTAAGGTCACTATCAGAGCCATAACTGCCTGTAGTTTGGTGGTTATTGACCATCCTAGCTACAGGAAATTAGTAGAGATATTGCCTTGGTGGGGTCAACTTACCCGCACCATCGGTAGCGTAGTTTTGACCAAAAGACTGCAAAAAAGAGCCGAACTGATGACGATGATGCCTACCGAACGGTATGAAACCTTCGTTAGAGAAAATCCCACCATCCTACAACAAGTGCCCTTGGGAATGATTGCTTCTTATTTAGGAATGCAGTTGCCTTCTTTGAGCAGAATCCGGCGAAAACAACTTCCCCCCAAAGCATTTACTATGTCTGATTGAGAACATTTAACTAAGGTTAAATAATTGCTTTCTAAGCCAAAATAAAGCCTGTATTTGAAAATAGGGAGCTGAGTTGTTTCTATTTTTGTGTAGAACCAATTCAACGCTTTTTGTTATGAAAAAACGACTGTTACTCCTCCTGCTTACTCTTTTCGCTTTTTATACTACCAATGCTACCAATTATTACATCCGTCCTGACGGAAATGACAGTAATAACGGGCTATCCAACACGCCGGGCGGCGCATGGAAAACGATAAATTCTGCTCTTTATGGTTATTGCAATTGGGGTGCCGGCCCTACAGGACAGGGAGTGCCGATGCGCCCCGGCGATACTTTATTCGTAGCGGATGGACTCTACAAAGAGGATGGGTTTACTTATGGATTAAAAATTGACGGAATTGTAGGGAGCAATACCAACCGTTTTGTGATGAAATCCATCAATAAATGGGGAGCAAAGCTCGAACTTACCTCACAATACAATGCTTTCAATATTCTGAATAGTAAAGGAATTACGATAGACGGTTTTGATATTTTTGCCCCCGCTGGCTCTACCAATATTCACTCAGGTATCAATAGCGACAATAGCGAGTTTATCACCATCAAAAATTGTAAAATACATAATTTCGGGCTTTCCGCCGTGGGTGGCGGGGCTACTAACGTAATCGTCGAGAATAACTACGTGTATGACAATTCCATACGAAACCCTGGCAATGGTAGTGGTATCAACTTTTATCATCCCGTAAAACAAAGCAATACTACCTTAGAAGGGGGTTGGGGGGTGATTATTAGGGGAAATACCGTTTACAATAACTACTGTAATCAGTACTATATTCCTGTTGGCGGTGGCTCGCTGATGCCGCCCACCGATGGCAACGGAATCATTATTGACGATTGGAATTTTACCCAAGATGCTTCCGGTACGCCTTATAAAGTACCTTGCTTAATCGAAAACAATATCTGTTTCAACAATGGAGGATCCGGTATCAGGGTGTATGACAGTGATAATGTGACGATTAGAAACAACACTTGTTATTATAACGGTTGGGTAACTGCAAACTACTACTCCGGCCCGGATTACCCTTCGGCTGACATCGGGATTTCGGCTGAGACAGGCAAGGGCAATAATATTACGGTTGTCAATAATATTTCCTTATCCAATCCAAATTTACCAAGCACAAATAATGGCATAGGAATTGGCAATAAAATTACAAATGCTGCGGTCAGGAATAATTATACGGATAAACTGTTCTTTACGGCGGGTGTTTTACCAACTCCCAATGTTATTGGAACTAACGCCTCCTTTATTAGTGCTGGTACTGACCCTACTACGGCTAATTTTCGTTTGAGCAATAATAGTCCGGCCATTAATATAGGGTATAATTCCAATGCTGCTGCAAAGGATTTTGACGGAAACATAAGACCCGTTGGCGGTACGGTTGATGCAGGAGCATTTGAATATCTTTGTCAAGCCAACGCAGGTACCCTTTCGGGAACCACCGCGATTTGCGCGGGAACTACTTCGACATTGACCTCCAACGGAGCTACGGGCGGAAGTTGGGCAAGCAGCAACACGGCCGTGGCCACCGTCAATGCCTCGGGCGTTGTCACGGGAGTGGCAGCCGGCACGGCCTCCATTACCTATTCAGTCACTTCCAACGGTTGTAGTGCAAGCACTTCTTCTACCGTCAATGCCTTGCCCAACGCAGGTACGATTTCGGGAACGACCACCATTTGCTCAGGTGCAAATTCAACACTGACTTCTAATGGAGCAGCGGGCGGAAGTTGGACAAGCAGCAATACGGCCGTAGCCACCGTGAACGCTTCGGGCGTTGTCACTGGTGTAGCAGCCGGCACGGCCTCCATTACCTACTCGGTCACTTCCAACGGTTGTAGTTCAAGTACTTCTTCTACCGTCACCATCAATGCCTTGCCCAACGCAGGTACCCTTTCGGGAACCACCACGATTAATACGGGCGCAACCTCAACGTTAACCTCTAACGGTTTAGCCGGTGGCATCTGGTCGAGTAGCAATAATCTCGTAGCGACGGTAAATACATCGGGCGTAGTAACAGGTGTATCGGCGGGGACGGCTACCATAACTTATACCGTAACCACTAACGGTTGTGTTCGTAGTGTCAGCACAACTGTGACGATAAATACGCCTGTTGTTACAACCTTAATTGTGATCAGAGCCAGAAGCGTAAGCAATGCAGGGGCTAATTTTAGGGTAGAAATCATGAATAGTTCGGCGGCTACGGGAGGTACTGTCTTACAAAGTAGCAGTGATTTCACCAACCTCCCGACTGTTTTTGCAAACTACACTTTTGCTGCCACGGGTACCATTAATCCCAACCAAATACGGGTACGTTATTTTAATGACATGTCACCTTACGACTTTGAAACAGATTACATCACAGTAAACGGTACAACTTACCAAACCGATACCACAACTTATTCCGTAGGTTTTTGGAATGCGGCCAATGGCTGCAATAACGCCGGCTTTTTAACCAATTCGTTGATTCACTGCGATGGGTATTTTCACTTTTTGGCTACTCCAACAACAACCCCTATTGTGATTAGAGCCAGAAGCGTAGGCAATGCAGGGGCCAATTTTAGGGTAGAAATCATGAATAGTTCGGCGGCTACGGGAGGTACTGTCTTACAAAGCAGCAGTAATTTCACCAACCTCCCGACTGCTTTTGCAAACTACACTTTTACTGCCACGGGTAACATTAATCCCAACCAAATACGGGTACGTTATTTTAATGACATGTCACCTTACGACTTTGAAACAGATTACATCACAGTGAACGGTACAACTTACCAAACCGAAGCCGCCACAACTTATTCCGTAGGTTTTTGGAATGCGGCCAATGGCTGCAATAACGCCGGCTTTTTAGCCAATTCGTTGATTCACTGCGATGGGTATTTTCACTTTCTCGCTAACTCAGGTGCTCGATTGGGTACAGAAAATTTGGAAACAGAGCCTCACATTGAGTTTGATGTTTTTCCCAATCCCGCGCAGGATGTACTGAAAGTTAGGCTTAAAGCAACGATTGAACAACAAGTCAAGATGCAAATTATCGGCACTAATGGCATTGTCATACGTTCATTTTTTGAGCCGGTAAAGTTTGGTAACAATACCATCAGCCTACCCATACATCAGCTGAGTGAAGGCACATTTATTATTTCTGCCGAATACAATAACCAACGCTCAACGGCAAAATTCAGCGTAATTCGTTAGGGTTAAAAACTAATAAAGCGAAGTCGTCCCCCAATTTTTTTGAGACGACTTCTCTTTATTGCCTGTATATCTTCCCGTTTCAAACACTCTCTGTTTAAGATTTTTGCATCAGCGGACACCTCATCGTTATCATTTCGCCATTGATGATGTGTCTGCTGAAATTGCATCTGCAAACTCCTCCTATACGACCATTCATCATCTCCAACACCCATTTATCACAGTCTATACATGTGCAAGGTACTATGTATTGCAAAGTATCTTTGATAACATTAGATTTGTACTACTATTAGCAACCATCTTCACTTTTTAACTCAGTTACCCATGAAAACAGCCGCTTTTCTAATGACATTCTGTTTGGTTATCGTAATGGCATGTCTCCCTTATGCAGTAAAAAAAATTAACGGCAACGACATCACCGTCAGCGAATCCGAAGACCAGTATAAGATTTCGGCAGACTACCCCGAAGAGAAATCCGGCAAGGTGCAACGCTGTCTGGATGAGTATTTAGAACCTTCGGGTATGTCTTTTGTCAACGCGCGTATCGACGGAGACATTGCATTGGACAACAAGGCCAATTTCTACATTAATACGTCTCCGGGTACCTTAAAAATCAAGCTGGACAAGCAAAAAAACTCTACAGCTTCGTATCGAAGAATGAAAAAGTTGGGCGAAGCACTCAAAGTTCTTCTGGCTGAAAAATAAGATTTGTTCCTTGCAGAATAAGTCCATGAAACAACTACACAGGAGGCTATTTTAACGCTTCCCAGCCATGAGAACAACGACATTGTTCTCGAAAGGTTGAATAGGTAAGCAAAAAATTTGCCAAATCAGGCAATTTTCATTGAAAAACGTGAGTAGTTTAAAGTTTTTGAGATATTTTTATCTTACAAACTCGACAAACCCTGCGTTATGAATTTAACAAAAATCTTTATGGCCACCTCCCTCTTTCTTTTGGGATCATTTGGTCATTGGTACATCATGTACTGGCAATTCAAATCACCGAAATGGATAGCGTCCATTTACCCGTATTTGTTAGCAATATGCTGTACCTGGATATGGATAAAAGCCTCTGAATACGGAGTGGAAGGATTCAACGGCTCCATGTGGTCCAACCGATTTTTGTTTTTTGTAACGGGCGTTATTGCAGGCTCTGTTTTGTACCCATTCCACTTTGGACAACCCTTCACGATGAAAGTCGTTGTCCAATTGGGGTTGGCCATCACCATCATTTTAGTATCCATTATTTAAAATCAGAGTAGAGACGCAAAATTTTGCGTCTCATTGCTTGCCTTTATTGTCACAATTTAAAGGGGAAATAAAAGGTGACTTTCAGAGAGTTTCAGTACGTATTCGGCATAGAAAATTGACTTGTAGGTCAGTAAAAATCGCCTTATATTTGGGTAAAAAAACTACTATGCAACGTACCAGTACACGTCTGTTCCCTATCCTGATTTTGATGGTTTTTCTAACTTCCTGCGGAGGTAATTCGGAAGAATTGGAGCGACTTCAAAAAGAGAATACCGACTTAAAAGCCCAATTACAACTTTTAAATCAGGCCAAAAAGCCAAAGTACATTTTAAAAATCCGCTTGAAACAGGCTAGTTTATCGCTCAGTATCAAAAAGCACATCAGAAACGCGATGAATGCCGTCGATTTTGAGATTCCGGTTGACAAAGATTTTTACGACAGCGTATCGGAAGGAACGGAAATCGTAGATAATTTCAGATTCGGTTCCCTTGTTTTGTACGGCACTTTCGGCGATTGGGAAATGACCGTCAAAGGCAAAGAGATTCGGGAGTAAATAAATTGTGAATGAGTGAATGAGTGACTAAAAACTGAATACCAACTATTTGAACGCCACACGAGTTTCACATTGCTCCTCGCAGCGGCTAAATCAGCCATTCACAATTCACTCATAGGCTCATTCACCATTAGTATTTGATACAGCTATGAAAACGATAAAAGTACTGGCAGGTCTTATCTTCGGACTGCTGGCGAAGCAAGCCCTCGCCCAAACAGGCATGAAAGGAGAGTACTACAACGGGACCAATTTTGAGGAGAAAGTACTCACCCGAATTGATCCTGAAATCCATTTCAATTGGTTTCAACAAAGCCCGGCTCCGGGAGTAAGTAAATCTTATTTTTCGGTGCGCTGGACGGGCAAATTACTGGCCCCTGCTTCCGGAAAGTATGAATTTTCGGCCCGGGTTGACGACGGTATTCGAGTATGGGTCGAAAATCGAAAAATCATAGACGGATGGGCACTTCACGACAACGCCGCATTTAAAGGGACCGTTGTACTCGAAGCAGGCAAATATTACGAACTTCGCGTCGATTATTTCAACGCCATGCTCGAAGGCACCATCAACTTACTTTGGGACATACCCGAGGAATCCAAACCGTTGTTAGGCACTGCAGCCAAGCCCATAGGTGGGCAATATCTCTTTCAAACCATCCCCAGAGCCAAACCCGTTGCCGCCAAACCAATTACCAACCTACCGCCTGCCAAAGTAGCTGTTCCCAAACCAGCAAGCAAACCTATTCAGGAAACCAAACCTGTAGTTGCCGCGGCTACACCCAAACCCCCTCCTAAAAACCCACCCGTTCCCCAGGAAAAACAGCCCGAAAGCAACACTTTCACTCCCTTGGAAGTAGGTAAAGCGCTGATACTCAAAAACGTTTTCTTCGAGCAAAGTAAGTACACGTTGCTGCCCCAATCGTACCCCGAACTGGATAAATTGGTCCGAACGATGCAACAAAACCCGAAGATTCATATCGAAATTTCGGGACATACCGACAACGTAGGCGACCCACGTCTCAATCTTTCGCTGTCGGAATTTCGGGCAAAAGTCGTAATGAATTACCTTACCCGTCATGGCATCGCCGAAAACCGCATCGAAACCAAAGGCTACGGCGGTACGCGTGCCTTGGCAGGAAATGTCACTGAAAGCGAGCGGGAACAAAACCGCCGCGTAGAATTTGTGGTAAAGTCCAATTAAGTACCTCCCCTTTTACCGACTTTCCTTCTCCCGCCGCCACCTACACATTGAAGTTCACCGGTTGCTCATTTTGGGTTTCGTGTATTTTGCTTTTCCCCCAACTTTGTCTCACCGAAAGCAAAACGTAACCAAGGCAGCAGCCATGAAAACTTCATTTTATAAAGTACTCGCTATGAATTTATTAGCACTTTTGTTGGGCTCGTGTGAAGTAAAACAAAAACCGGAAGAATGGACAACCGCCAAACCGTTAACGGAGCGCTTGGACCACCCCGACGCCTTGGCTACCGACGGCCAATTTGTTTATTTCATCACGGGTGGAGGTACCGTGGCAGGACAACAGGCAGGTAACAATAACCTGATGAAAATGCCCATCGGCGGAGGCGTTCCCACGGTACTTTTCAAAGGAGGAACCGAAATCATTCCCGACGCCAACGCCATTGCGCAGGACGAAAACTACATTTATTTATCGGCCAACGGACTTCGACGCGTCCCGAAAGCCGGCGGCAACAGCCAATTATTGACTCCTGCTTTTATGGCGTACGAAATTGTTCTTGACAACGAGTACGTGTATTGGATGCCGTTTACGGGCGAAGGGATGCCTCCGACCCCCATTTTTGCAGTTTCTAAAAAGGGAGGCGAACCCATCAAATTGACCGACCCACGGCCAACTGCCAACGGGCTTTGCGTAGACGATGAGTTTCTGTATTGGGTACAAACCGATGGCCTTTACCGACAATCAAAAAAGAGTTCTACCCCTGAAAAAATCTATGCAACTCCCGCCAACAAAATCGCGTCAGACCTCAAAATGGATGCTGAAAATTTCTACTTTTTACAGGGAAAGTCAAAACGAAATCTGATGAAACTTCCCAAAAAAGGCGGAGTTGCTACGCTTATTTCGAAAGAGCCTTCTCAGTTTTGGGTTGGAGAAAATGAAGTTATCATTATGCGTTATGTAGGTTTCACCGACACTGCCATTTTCAAAATTAGCAAGGAGGGCGCGGGCGAAAAGAAACTGGATAGCGGCTACGTTTCCGACCTGATTATCCACCAAAACAAGGTGTATGTCAGCGACATGGTGAAAATTTATGAGCTAAACTTCTAATGCATTCTATCGCCGCGCAAGTCCAACGTCTGCATAATGTGGGCTTCGGCGGCGAGGAGTGCTTTCCAGCGTTCACGCACTTTTTCGGCAGGCAGGTATTCTTCGGCGAGTTCGATAAAATTACGGTAATGCCCCGCTTCCGAAATCATCAGCTCGTGGTAAAATTTCCGCAGACTTTCGTCATTCAGGTGTTGAGACAGCAGTTTAAAACGCTCACAGCTACGGGCTTCAATCAACGCACAAAACAGTAACCGATCCAGAAAAACTTCTTCGCGGTCGCCTTTCTTTTTGACAACCTGCATCAGGCGATTTACGTATTCATCCTTGCGGGCGCGCCCCAGTTTAAAGCCCCGCTTATGCAGTTCTTTCAGCACCATTCTAAAATGCGCCCATTCTTCGGCCACGACGGGCGTCATTACTTCTACCAGTTTCTCTTTCTCAGGGAAATGAACAATCATTGAAATACAGGCCGAAGCCGCTTTTTGTTCGCAATAAGCGTGATCCACGAGAATTTCTTCCAATTGCATTTCGGCGATATTGACCCAACGCGGGTCGGTAGGAAGCTCAAGGCCAAGGGTAGTGAGAGACATGGTTTAGTGTCGAATTATAAAATGCAGAATGTCGAATTTTAGAAGAAAAAGATTAGATTTGGTGTCTTAAGACACCTGCAAAATTAGAAAATTCTCTTTTTTCAAACGATACATTTTTACTTAAAAAAGAGACAAATCCTACCACGATTCGATGAAAAGACGCCTTTTTCTACTTTTGTTCATGGGTGTTTTCAGCACCAGTTTTGCTCAAACCTTTAGCGTAGAACAGGTACAAAGCGATTTCAAATTTTTGAGAAGAATTCTTGAAGAAGCCCACCCGAGTCTCTATTGGTACACGCCCAAAGACAGCATGGACCGCGCTTTTGAGCAGGTTTTTCAGCAGTTAAATCGTCCGTTATCGGAAAAAGAAGTATTCTATTTGTGGGCACCGCTGATTACCAAAATCAATTGCGGACACACGTATTTGATTCACTCTCAACCATTTGATGCCCAAAAAGACGATACGTTCTGGCTGCCGTTCCAAAGTCAAATCATAGGCCATCAGCTATTTGTCAAAGCATTGGGCAAAAATTGCTCCGATACCACCTTGGTACGCGGCACTGAAATCCTGCAAGTCAACGACATTCCCATGGCTCGGATTATCGAAGTTGCCAGACAAAATTGTCAAGCCGACGGGTACAACCAAACCTTCAAGGACTATTTTCTGGGATTGTTCCGTTTGGAAGAAACGCTGAATGACTATTTCGGACTCAAAACTCCCTACCGATTTCTGATAAAACCCCCTTTGGGGGAAGTTCGCGAAAGTACTGTTTTCAGCAAACACATTCCTCAGCCCAACCTGCCTCAACCTACTCTTTCAAAGCAGGAAATCCAAAACCGGGAAAGGGAAGCCTTGGAAAAATTGCGCAGTTTTAAGCTTTTGTCGCAAGCGCCTGAAACACTGCTTATGACCTGTAATGGATTCCGATACGATGATTTCAAAACCTTTGACCAACTTGTTTTTCAGACGGCCCGTACCCAAAAAATCAAACACCTGATCATTGACCTGCGTAATAATCCGGGCGGCGATACCTCCATTGGTGATGATATACTGCGGTATTTGCTCACCAAACCCACCTACAATTTTCTGACGTTCGACAGCCCCATCAACCAACTCTTTTTTTCCGAACAAATCGCTCCTGCTCCCAAAGACCATTTGTTCAATCCGAAGCAATTAAAAAAGCTTCAAAACGGTAACTACCGACGCACCGTTGACGGTATCGAATTGATCACTCCGCATCCTACGCTGCATTTTTCGGGTCAGGTGTACGTACTTACGAGTGGCTTTACGTTTTCGGCAGGAGCGATTTTGGCCAGCCTGCTCAAAGCCCACACCAACGCCGTTTTTATCGGTCAGGAAACGGGCGGCGGCGAAGCGGGTTGCAGCGGGGGATTGACTTCCAAAGTCATTTTACCTCACACCCAACTAGTCATCAATTTCCCGCATTTCCGAATGGAGACCAATACAAAAGCCCCCAACACCGGTCGCGGTGTGATGCCCCACTACCCCATCATTTACACGGCCCAATACATCGCCTCGGGCCGCGATTTGGAACTTGAGAAGGTAGTGGAGTTGATTTTGGGGAGATAAAGTACTTAAGAGGTTATCTTCTCAAATCTCTGATTCGTGCCTTCTCTTAATATAGTATATACAAACTGGGTTTTATAACTTTTGTCTTAATTTTATTTGGAGTGCTGAATCAAAATCATCCAAAATCGACATGTATGGGATGATAAATACTTATTTTTTAGCGCTGAACAGTATTAAATTTGGCAAAAAAGATGTATATATGCTTTAGTTGTCTTCATTAGCCTTTTTGTGTAGGTAGAGTTTGTGAAGAAAACCACAGTGTAGTTATACAAAACTCTCCTCAAACAGCATTCTAAAAGATGACCAAAAAGAATAGCATCGACTTGTGCTTATACTTTGGCCAGAATTTTAGTAATTTGCAAGTTCGTAAATTTTGACAAACAAAATGAAGCTAAAAGAGAAAATATCGCTTGAAGAAGTTTTCGGAAAAGAGGACAAAATCCAACTTGTTGAAACTGAAAACAACAAGGAAGCAGTTATTACCCACTTCTTGCATAATAGCGAAAACGGAGTTTCACAGTTTTTTAAAGAAGATGCCGTAAAGTTCACTAAAGAGATTTTACAATACAAATACCCAGGAAAAAGTATAACAAACTCAGTTGCGGAAGATGCTTTGCAATATGGAATTTTTGATACTTTTGACGTTCCATTTCCGCCAGTTGAAAACCCCAAATTTAAGTTTATCGACCTTTTTGCAGGGATTGGCGGGTTTAGACTTGCAATGCAAAATTTAGGGGGTAAATGTGTTTTTACAAGCGAATGGGACAAAGAAGCTAAACGAACCTATAAAGCAAATTTTGGCGAAAGACCTTTTGGTGATATTACAAAAGAAGAAACAAAAGCCTTTATTCCAGACGACTTTGATTTGATTTGTGCAGGTTTTCCCTGTCAAGCATTTTCAATTGCAGGAAAACGTGGCGGATTTGAAGATACAAGAGGAACCTTATTTTTTGACGTTGCAGAAATCATAAAAAGAAAAAAACCTAAAGCGATTTTTCTTGAAAATGTAAAAGGTTTACGCAATCATAATGGCGGTAAAACATTAGCAACAATTTTAAACGTACTAAGAAATGATTTAGGTTATTATGTTCCTGAACCTCAAATAATCAATGCAAAAGACTTTGGTGTACCACAAAATAGAGAAAGAATTTATATTGTTGGTTTTAGGGAAGATTTAGGAATTGATAGTTTTGAATACCCAAAACCAACAAATATAAAAGTCGCATTTTCACAAGTAAAAGAGGAAAAAGTTCCTCCGACAAAATATTTTTTATCTACACAGTATGTTCAAACTTTAATCAATCACAAAGAACGACATGAAAGTAAAGGCAATGGCTTTGGGTTTGCAATTATTCCAGACGATGGAATCAGTAACGCTATTGTAGTTGGCGGAATGGGAAGAGAACGCAATTTGGTTTTAGACCATAGAATAACGGACTATACACCAACGACACACATAAAAGGAACTGTAAACCGTGAAGGAATTCGCAAAATGACGCCAAGAGAATGGGCAAGGCTTCAAGGTTTTCCCGATACATTTGTTATTCCAGTTGCAGACGCTTCTGCTTATAAACAATTTGGCAACTCTGTTGCTGTTCCAGCAATACAAGCAACTGCAAACAAAATTTTAGAATTAATTGGGATAACAAATGATAACAGGTAATAAAGGGGAATGGAGTGAAATTTACGCTTTATTCAAGCTAATAGGAGATAAAAAATTACATCCCGGAGATAGTAAAATTAAGAAAATTCAAAATATTGTTTACCCAATTTTAAAAATTCTTCGCACAGAAGTTAATGGAAATTTCGAGTACTCAATTGAAGACGACCTTGTTGTGATTTCAGGGAATGAAGAAGTATTTCGTATTGCAATTTCTGAATTTAAAACAAAAGCAAGTTATCTTTTAGCCAAAATTAAAGTTAACCAAGGAACTTTTTCAGTACCAGAAATACAGCAATTTATGCAAAGTATAAATTGCCTTTCTTTAAAAGCAAGCTCTTCTGCCAAAACAGATATTACGATTATTGTCCACGACCAAAGAACAGGACTTCAACCCTCTTTAGGCTTCAGCATCAAATCACAATTAGGAAATCCTTCTACTCTTTTGAACGCGGGGGAAACGACTAATTTTATATACAAAATAGTTGGAGTTAATCTAAGCGACACAGACATTAGCCAAATCAACAATATATCTTCAAGAAGTAAAATAAAAGACCGCATTACAGAAATTATTTCAAAAAACGGAAAGTTTGAATTTATAAAAACTCAGCGAACCGTATTCAGTAATAACCTTATCCTAATTGATAGTTTTTTACCACAAATTTTATCAAGTGTGTTGTTTCAGTTCTACTCTTCAACTCTTTCTGACACAGAAAGTTTAGTAAAAATAACCGAAGAAAAAAACCCTTTAGGTTTTGACACTTCGGACAAACACCTATTTTACAGTTATAAAATAAAACGTTTTCTAACCGACATAGCCTTAGGAATGATGCCTTCAAAAGTTTGGACAGGTCAATATGACGCAACAGGGGGCTATTTAATTGTCAAAGCAGACGGCGAGATTTTATGCTATCACGTTTATAATAAAAATGAATTTGAGAATTATCTACTTGCCAATACAAAACTTGAAACAGCTAGTAGCACACGGCATGGATTTGGAGAACTTTATGAAGAAAGTGGACAATTATATTTTAAACTGAACTTACAAATACGCTTTAAATAACAAGACTTACCCCATCATATAACTAAACATTCGTGGTAGTCGTTGTCCAAGCTACCAAAGCACTCTTGAACGAAACCTTCAGTAGCGTTGAGTCCTCACCAAACCCTTTTCTTTTATTTTGATTTATCGTAGAGAGAATTTCTTCATCGTGGTTTATGTCCTCACATAGACCTTTTTTTGTGCAGGTAGGGTCTGTGAATACACGGCGTAAGGATACCTTCCCCCTGGTCTGTGCCCTCACCATAGCCGTCAGGTCAAGCGTTTTATCATTTGTAATGAGCTGGTTTTCAGCGGTATTTTATTTTTCTCTTTTTGTTCTTTTTGAGCAAATCTACTCCATTTATCAAATAATTGCACTATCCAATCTTTGATTTCACTGACATTATCAATCAGTGTTCTGATTAATAATGTTATCTTTTTTTTAGTGTCAGTAGGTAGGATTTGTGTCTCCACAGACCAAGGCGAAAATAATTAAATCCTTATCCTGACGGCTATGGTGAAAACACAGACCACGGATTTAGAAAATCAAAAAACCGCCGTAGTATTTGACTACAGCGGTTTTTCGTGGTTGTTATTTTTTGTCTTAAACCCCAATCAATAAATCACGCATAGTTCTCACTTTGTCGTGGTCGGCTTTTAAAGACAGATGTTGCTCTTTTAACATTGCCTGTTGTTGGGTACTTAAATCTTTAAGATTTTCATTGATGGCTTCTTGGTAAGCATCCGAAGCTACATCTTCGCCGTATTCGCACCAGTCAATCACGGCTTTGCGGTCATTTCCGGTTAAGGCGGCTTTTATGTCCATCCACTTCCTATACAACTTGCCCGTCAGTCGCGTGCCTTCATCTGGCGTACCCTCTAAGCGATTCACTTCATTCACTAATTCCATTTTACATTTCCGGCTGGTCTGTTGAAACTGAGTAAACAAGGCTTTCAAGTCAGCATGTTCGGTGTCATCAGAGGCTGTTTCGTAGCCCTCAATTCTGTCATTATTGATTACAATGAGCGTGTTCAGCACGTCAATGGTTTTGTCTGTGTTCATCTGTGTTTGATTTAATTTTTAAACTGAAAAAGAAAGAAATTCCATTGAGTAGCATTCTATTAAAAAATGCACTGATTAACGGAGAACAGGCTCGCGTACCTTTTCGTTGGTCATAGGCGGAAAGTTGGAAAACTCCTATGTTCCTGCAGCCGTTGCGCCAACCTGACAAACCAGTTACTAAACAGAATTTCATATCTTACAATTGGTTTTTATTGTTTCAATGTTTTTTTTCTTTACTTGTTTTATGTGCTATTGTCAACGAACACAGGCGTATTAGCCCAGAAATTGCTATTCGTTTAGGCGTCACAAAGTTGAGAGCATTCAATTGATAAACTGTTACGCTTCTATGGAATATTTTTACATATATCCCACTTATTATTGGATGGTTTAATAAATTTTGTTTATCCTTACTTAAACAAAATTTATTAAACCATCCCCAAAATTTCTCAATTATCTCCAAACCTCAACAGGCATATTTTTTTGAAATTGACAATTTAATAGTTCTTTTTACCATGATCTGTGTCTCCACAGACCTTATTGTATTGGTAAGGTCGTGTCTAATATCTGTTTGTCTAACATGCTTCTTCCCCGTGGTCTGTGCACTCATAGGCCTTTTTGTGTAGGTAGGATCTGTGTCTCTACAGACCAAGGCGAAGGGGTAAAAAATACATCGGATTCTGTAAAAAATCATTTTTGAAGCCAATGTTGGTGTTTTTCACCAACATCAGAATATTAGCTTGGCGGTGATAACACCCACCAAGGGCGCAAGGGGCAAAAAATACATCGGATTCTGTAAAAAATCATTTTACATTTCGTTAACAATCTTTTACAAACTCCCGGCAGCATCTCAGCACAAATACCTGTATGTTTGTTGAAATTGTTTGGTATCAAAAAAGGGAAAATGATGAAATACGTACCCGTATATGCGTTGCTGCTGCTATTTGTTTTTTGTACTGCCTGTTTAGGGCAAGACAAAACCAATCTGCCAAAAGATACCAGTAAGTCCGAAATCAAAGACAGTAGTACTTCCTATGGACCTGCCAATATCACTTGTACGATCAAGCAAGACAAAAAAGGCAACATTTGGATGGCCACCTTTGGGGGTGTTTTTCGCTACGATGGGACATCCTTTACCAATATCACCAATAAAGTAAGTTCGGCCCGTTTTTTTTCGCTTTTAGAAGACAGCAAAGGAAACTTTTGGTTCGGCTCAATCGGCTCAGGGGTGTATAAGTACGATGGGAAAGCCTTTCAACATTTCACTACCAAGGACGGACTTATTAATAATGAGATCGTTTGTATTTATGAAGATAAGTCCGGTTCTGTTTGGTTCGGTGCAAACGGGGGAGTAAGCCGATACGATCCCGGACGGGCAGTTGGGAAATCTTTTCGAAATTATAAGATGAACGGTGGTTCCATGGCGCAAGATTTAACAGGAATCCCTTTTCCGGATTTTACCCGTCCCCCTCATGAAATCAACGCTATCATTGAAGACAGAACCGGCAAGTTTTGGTTTGGCACAAGGGACAACACCTTCGTTTATGATAGAAAAACATTTACCAATACAACTCATTTCGGCCAACCGTTTACCAATGTCCGTTGGATCATCGAAGACAAAAAAGGCAACATTTGGTTGGGTGGCAATGATGGCCTTTGGCGCTATAACGGCATTACCTTTACCAATATCGCCCGGAATTTTGTTGGGTATATCTACGAAGATAAAAAGGGCAATATTTGGACCAGTTCAGAAAAAGAGAATAGCCAAGGTTGGGTACTTTCCCGTTATGAGGAAAAGTCCCTGTCCAACAAAAACCCCACGGTAACCGAAATAAATCCAAAAGAAGGAAAGATGCTTTTCGGAATTTTAGAAGCTACTGACGGCAGTATTTGGTTCGGCGCTGATGGCGTATATCGTTATGATGGAAAAACGGTTACCGACTTTAAAAAGTAAAGGAATCAGGTGTATAGCCAGTCATTTCGAGTTAAACTTCGATGGCGCGAGGTACAACCTCGCGCCATCAAGATTCCTAACAGTTTCAATTGATTTTCTTCAAAACGGCAGTTTCCCCAAATCCACGTTACCACCCGTGAGGATAATACCCACTTTTTTGCCTGCGAACTGCTCTTTGTTTTTGAGCAACGCCGCAAAAGGAACGGCACAGGAAGGCTCAATGATGATTTTCATTCGTTCCCAAATCAATCGCATGGCGTCAATGATTTCGGGGTCACTCACGAGCAAAATGTCTTTTACGTGCAATCGAATGATTTCCAACGTTTTATCACCCAAACTGGTCAAAAGTCCATCGGCGATGGTTTTGATATAAGGTGCTTTTTCAATATGTCCACTTTTGAACGACAGGGCGGCATCAGCGGCCCCTTCCGGTTCGCCGGCTATCACCTCCGTGGTGGGCGATAAATAATAAGCCGCCAACGCTGTACCGCTCAACAATCCGCCTCCGCCAACGGGAGCCATGATGGTGTCAAACAGCCCATAATCTTCGATGAGTTCTTTGGTCGCCGTGGCTTGTCCGGCGATTACGCGGTAGTCGTTGAAAGGGTGAATCATCGTAGAACCGTAGTCGGCAATCACCTTTTCTACCGTGCTTTCGCGGGCTTCGAGCGTGGGCTCACATTCGATTACTTCGGCTCCGTAGCCGCGTACGGCGTCTTTTTTTACTTGCGGTGCCGTGCTTGGCATGACTATGTACGCCTTGGTACCCACCAAAGCCGCCGCATAGGCAATCGCCTGGGCGTGGTTGCCGGACGAATGAGTCGTTACGCCGTTGGTCAATTCTTCGGGCGTCAGTGACAATACAGCGTTTACACCGCCGCGTGCTTTAAAGGCACCGATTTTTTGGAAATTTTCGCATTTGAAATAAATTTCAGCACCCGCTAAGCGATTGATGGTTTGGCAAGTTAAGACCGGCGTACGATGAACGTAGGGGGCGATGCGCTCGTGGGCGGTCCGGATGGTTTCGAGAACAGGAATCATTTTATAACGTTTAGAGAATAGGCAGTCAAAGGCCTTATTTGGCGGCTAAAATTGCATAAATTGTCGAAATAAGGAACGAGAATTAAATAAGTTGAACATTTAATAATTAATTCTATAATTTAAATCAGGGATTTTAGGGTGCCTTTGGATTCTAATATCATCACTTACAGATTTATCAACTTTGATATCTTTTTGGTATTCGACAAGATTTAATCTAACTACAACGGTTAATCCCGTTGTAGTTGCTTCGATACGCTCTTTGACGACATTATAGTCGGTAAAAACCACTCCGCTCATGGCATAATGAACATGGCAAAAGAGTCGATGCTCTATGGGATTCCATTTTGAAGCGTAAGGCGGATAATGAGCTACAATAAATGAGATTCCTATTTCATTTCAGAGCTTCAAAAGCCTATCTTTAAAAATATGATGTCTATAATGTACCCCGATTTTAGGACAGAGTTTATAAGTGGAGACTTATTATCTTTATCTTAAAATAACACAAAAATGGGAAAGCGTATCAGACGTAATTACGATGAGAGTTTCAAGACAAAAGTAG
>Ga0247844_1002197_pt1 | contig 32657 bp, 34 predicted proteins | sample LaCtaG_FD_192421 | JGI IMG/M metagenome (GOLD analysis project Ga0247844, IMG submission 192421) | Freshwater microbial communities from meromictic Lake La Cruz, Castile-La Mancha, Spain - LaCruzMarch201714.5m_1 | ecosystem: Environmental > Aquatic > Freshwater > Lake | place: Spain: Castile-La...
GCTTGATAGCCTGCCAACCACCACGCGGCACATAGAAACGACTCCAGAGACAAGGCAACTGCACCACTTTCGCAGGCTGAATCCCACGAATACGCATTGCATCCAAATCTATGTCGAGCGTAAGTACGGTGCACTGTATTCCGGGCTGGCGAGCCAAGAAACGACTCATTTGAAAGGTCCGCTCCGCCGTCCCGCCGCCGATTTTCAGGCCCAGGCTTGAGTTTACATTGAGTATTTTCAAAATGAAATGTTCGTTAAGCTTATGATTCACGCAACATGGCGAGTATAGAATTTAATATTGGACAGGTAGCCTTCTCAAGGTATCACGACACAGTGAAATAGACACCACCCTCTTCACAATTTATTTCCAATGGATTAAATATTTCAATTCTCTGAACGATTGAGTTGGATGTATCGTCGGCATTTATTTTTTATGGTATTAAGTAGTGAATCCTGCATTCATTAAGACAAACTTCAAGATTTATTGAGTGAGGGTTCAGCGCATGAAATATCACCCAAGCATTATCAGCCCTTGATCATCCAACGGCTGTTCCAATCCATGTAGCCAACACCATTGCCAATGCCGCGTATGTTTTCAGAAAAAAGGGGTGGTAACGCATTGCGGCGATATACATCCTACAAGATGGAATGTACTGTTTACTCCTTTGCAACGATCGTCCCGCACCATAATGGGCATTACCATAGCGTCGATTGATTCGAAACCGAAGTCTCAGCCCATCTGGTTTTATGTTCTTGAAGAATTCATCGACCACACATAAAACTGCATTCATGTGTTTGACAGCAGATCCACTTTGATTGCTTGAATGCACTCGGTACTCGCCCAGAATTTCTCTCAAAAAAATCATCTTGATCTGGGCTTGGGCGAGCTTAAGCCAGAGATGGTAATCTTCAGCAGTTATGATTTCCCGCGCTTCGGAAAAATTCCCGACCGCATCCAAATATTCTTTTTTTATTATCGTCGCAGATGGTGTTAAGCAACTGCCATGGTCTAACAGTGCATCAAAAGTAGCACGCTGACTTGGTCCACCATATATATCCCGGTCTTGATCTCCGAACCAATGCAATCCATGACAAACCAGACCGACTTCATCGGTGAATAGCTTCATGCAACGTGTCAGCTTCTCGGGATACCATGTGTCATCCGAATCCAGAAATGCGATGTAGCGTCCACTCGCCAAGGCAATGCCCCTATTTCTCGAAGCAGCGATAATCCCATTATTTCTAAAGTTTTCAAGTCGAATTCGGGGGTCTGCAAATGATTCAACTACGGAAATCGTGTCATCTTCAGAATAATTATTTACTACAATAGCTTCCCAATGTACGTATGTTTGCGCACATAGTGAGCGCAATGCATCAGACAAAAAACCAGCGTGATTGTATGTAGGTATTACGACCGTCACTACAGGTGAATTATTCATGAAATTTGCTCGAAATTTTCACTGCAGAATATTAATAAGCTATCAATTTCCGTAATCGATTGTCCTGTCAGTGAATACCCAGAACTTAGCAACCCAGCAATTTTGTATTCCAAATCTACAGTGACATCAGCATCAATCTGATCTGGGCACGCAATGTTCGGTGTATAGCCCAAAATGACGCTGCAACGTGTTTGAATAATTTTGGCCATTTCGAGAACACTTGGCGCCCAGGCCCCACCGACATTAAATATTGCGTTGCCAATTCGCTCATTATTCAAATCTATTACATGAGAAATAGCCCGACTAACATCAGTTAACGTCACAAAATCGCGTCGTTGCAGACCCGCAGTGCGAAGTACCAGACTGCGCGATGTCACGGCCTGACGGCACAGATCATTAACCAAGAGCATCCAGCAATTGACATCCCTGTGTACAGGTGCGCCAAATGCGTTTGACAAGCGAAGCACAATACCGGTCATTGAACCGTTATGGTTATGCGCCAGAACGGCATTCTCCCCTGCAAGATGCGAGGCAGCGTAAGAATGCACATTGCGCGGACATGTATCCTCAGTTATGGCTCCAACTAAGGGACTGCTATAAACATGCGCGGTAGATAAATAAATAAATCGCCCAACCCCTGCCGAATTTGCCGAAGCAGCTAAGCGTGCAGTGGCCAAACCGTTGAAGTCTAATGCAGCTACAGGGTCAGCAGAACAGTCTTGCGCATTCATTCCCGCGGCATGTATGACCACATCAACGCCAGTACATACGTGCTCTAAGGAACGACGATCCGGCCAATCCATCTGAACCACTGAAACTTGCGGCGCCCACGAGGGAGAGGATGTGACTGTTCGCGAGCCCAAATCAATTTGGTGGCCCGCCAACACTAAATATTGCGCCAATCGCCCGCCTATAAAGCCTTGGCCGCCTGTAACCAATATCCGCATAGGACTACACTAAACAGCCCACGGGGCACCCTTGTTCCATAAGGACTCCAACAAATCATGGTCCCGCTTGGTGTCCATACAGTGCCAAAACCCGTCATGTCGGTAGGCCATTAACTGCCCCGCTTTGGTCGCCTGCTCCAATGGTTCGCGCTCGAGAAGCGTACTATCCCCGTCAATCAGGTTAAAAAATTCCGGTTCAACGACGAAATATCCGCCGTTAATCCATCCTTCGTGCAATTGTGGTTTTTCCTGGAAACTGGCGACTTGAGCACCGTCCATTTCAAGCTCGCCGAACCGCGCCGCAGGCCGAACAGCTGACACAGTCACCATCTTGCCGTGACTACGGTGAAATGCCAGCAACGCGTCAAGGTCGATGTCAGCCACCCCATCGCCATACGTCAACATACAGGTTTCATCACCGATGAAGGACTGCATGCGTTTTACCCGCCCCCCGGTCATCGACAAGTCGCCCGTGTGCACCAGCGTGACACGCCAATCTACAGGGTCGACATGATGCGGCGTTACGACACCCGAGGCCAAGTTCACCGTAAAGTCTGAATTGAGAGCTCGATAGTTAAGAAAATAATCCTTAATGACCTCAGCCTTATAACCCAGAGCAACATAAAAATCCTTATGTCCGAAGCTCGCATAAGTTTGCATAATGTGCCACAGGATCGGCTTGCCACCGACTGGCACCATTGGCTTGGGTATGACGTCTGTGTATTCAGCTAAGCGTGTACCAAAGCCACCTGCTAGAAGTATTACTTTCATATTTGAAATATTCCTGATTAAGATGGATAAAGATTGGACGAGATAGCAAGCAAACTCAGTGGTGCCGTATTCCCCAGTCATAGGGTATGCGGGCATCAGATGCAGGTCTGCGTTCAAGTTCGGCTGGATCGTGAGGCAATGTTGCGCAATTCGCGACTATTGCCGTCTCGGTTCCGACGCCTTTGAAACCATTCCAGATTAAGGGGGGTACAGTCACCAAGACATAATTCTCGGGTGAAATAAATAACTCTTGAATTTCGCCTCGCGTAGGACTATCGGTTCGATCATCAAACAAAACAAATTTTATCTCGCCTGAGATTACTGCGTAGTTAAGTGTCATGGTCTTATGCAAATGCCACGCTTTGATCGCCCCGGGATGAGTGCATGAGAAGTAAATCTCCCCAAACCTTGTGAAGGCGGGGGAGTCCTCCCGTAACATGTGCATGACTTTGCCGCGCTCGTCGAAGATTTGACGCAGTGGTGTTATTGTGACACCGGTAATCATGTCAACTCAGGAAAAAATTCGTGGATTTGGGCTCGGGTTATCACTTCCGCATTCTGGCCTTCCATGAGCGCCTTGTACCAAACAGCGGTTGCTTCAAGCGTCTTATCTGCGTGCCAGCGTGGTTGCCATCCCAATAGTTGATTTGCTTTGTCACAACTCAATTGCAGCAACCTCGCTTCATGAAGCTGCCCTGGCGATTCAGCAATCTCTATGCGCCCCTTACCAAGATGTCCAATAATTACCTCTGCAACACATTGCACCGTTCGAACCTCATGAGTAGACGGTCCAAAGTTCCAAGAACCACCCCAGCGTTTGGGTTCCTCCCTCAAACGAGCTGCCAACAAAAGGTAACCAGCCAGTGGCTCAAGCACGTGCTGCCATGGACGCGTGGCTCCCGGATTGCGCAAATGAATTACATTCCCACTTTCAATAGCGCGTATGCAGTCTGGAATAATTCTGTCGACCGCCCAGTCGCCGCCACCAATGACATTTCCTGCTCTTGTCGTTGCAGCACCCAAGTTAGGCCGCTGATCAAAGAACGATCGGGCATAGGACGAGAACACGATTTCTGCCGCTGCTTTTGACGCGCTGTACGGATCACGCCCCCCCAAGGTATCGTTTTCGCGATATCCCCAGATCCACTCCACATTCTCGTAACATTTATCGGAGGTTATGTATACCAATGAGCGAACGGAGTCACATTTACGGACCGCATCCAAAAGGTTGGCAGAACCCAGTACATTTGTCTCGAAGGTTGCCACTGGGTCGTCGTATGAGGGCCGCACCAAAGCTTGCGCCGCGAGATGGAACACATATTCCGGCTGAAACGCCTGCAAAGTGCTGGCCAGGAAATTTGCGTCTCGAACATCACCAACGACATGCTTTATTGTTGCAGGCAATTTCAACAAGTTGAAGTGGCTTGGGGACGACTCCGGAGGCAATGCAAATCCCATGACTTCGGCTCCGACCTCTTGCAGTATGAAAGCCAGCCATGAGCCCTTAAATCCGGTATGGCCTGTGATAAACACCCGCCGCCCTCTAAACGCCTTGAATATCTCGTTGAAATCGGTCACTATTTTCCTTAGCGAATTGTGTGTAAGTAGCCAGATAGTTGGCGGTAGCCATTGCTTGAGTAAAATGGTTATGGTAACGAGCCAGACCCGACCTACCGAATTCAAGGCGAATATTTTCGTTACGCACTAGGTATTTTATTGCGTCAGCCAACTGATCCACATTTCGAGGCTCCACTAAGATTCCTGTTACTCCGTCCTCGACCTGCTCAGGCGTCCCCGCCAAGCGAGTGGCGATGACTGGCTTTCCAAGCGACATAGCCTCCAGAATGACATTGGGAAAGTCTTCATCTTGAACGGAGGGCAAAATCAACACGTCCAGCGCGGACATGAAATCGACCACGTTTTCTTCCGACCCCACAAGAACAATCGTATCGTGCAAATTGTGTGTGTCGATGAACTCGGCCAATTCCGCACGTAATGGACCATCCCCCTCGATCAAAATCTTTACCTCTTGAACTACTGCTGGATCCTCGTCGCACATCTTAGCAACAGCTTCAAGAAGGATCCTATGGCCCTTGCGGCCTATCAGCAAGGCAACCACTCCGAAAATGACCCCCTTGAATTTATCAAGTCCCAATCTATCGCGAGTCTCCGCTAAAGTTGCGGAGCCCGGTCGAACGGACACACCGTTGTGAATCGCTTTTACCTGGGACTTTGGAAGGCCTAGAACGAAGCGTAATTGATTTGCAGCCGCCTCAGAACCGGTTATAAAAAGGTCAACAGAGCGAGCGATCCACCGGTCAATAGGGTAATCCATCCAACGTGAGGGGCGCGTGTAACCAACAGCCAAGTTGTTCACGACCATGAGTACCACCGGAATATTTGCCCATCTTGCGGCGACCACCACAGCCCGTGTCGACAGCGCCCCAGGATAGCCACCGCTATTCACATGCAAGATATCAGGCTTTGTTCGCATCAACAATCGATGCAACAGAACAACGTCATAAAAGAACAGTGGATAAATAGAAAGTATCCGAATTGCAGAGTTACAAATCTGGGTTACGACTTTTGGTCCACGCATCTGATATGAAAGGTCACTATCGAGATCAGGAAATGATAAAGGGTCCAGCTTCAATTCACCCTTAACCCGACGCTGCAACCCCTCGGTATACCGTTCTGAACTTCGATAGCTAAAACTGATTTCGTAATTCACCCTAATCTCAGGCGACTCGAAAAAGTTAACAAGCATTTGCTCGCACCCAGCAAAGAAGCTGCAATCCGAATGGTAGTGAAGCTTACGCATGATTTCCGCTCAAGACTTCATCAGCAAAGTTCCTGAAAGATTGCACCGTACGCAGCAAGCCGTCTCTCAAACTGGTTTGTGGAACCCAGCCTAGCCGTTCTCGCGCTCGGACAATAGAGGCCGAGTAATTCATAACCTCGTTCAAACGGTACGGAATCGATCCAAACCGCAGAAGGTCTATGGCCCTTGGTCCGATCATGTCAGCCACCATAGTCGCAACTTCCCTTATCGTTATGGACTGGCCTGAACCAATATTAACAATCATCCCATTACTGCGGTCACCAACCAATAATGCCTTGATAACTGCTTCGACCACATCATCAACATAAACAAAGTCCCTTGTTTGCCCACCCAAGGTTGTTTCGAAGTGGCTTCCTGCCAGCAACGATCGGATCAAGGTTGAGACAAACATATCGTCGCTCTGACCTGGACCGTAAATTACAGTTGGCCTCAGCACTACTGACGGGAACTGATGCCGCTCGCATAACTCCAAAAGGATCTTGGTTACCGCCAGCTTGGAAACGCCATAACCGTTCGTAGGCATCGGGCTCTGTTTTTCGTTATACGGTGGATCAACACTACCGTACTCATCGCACGTGCCTAAAAAAATCATCCTCTGAAAATTCGTCACTGCCCGGCATGCATCAATTAGATTGAGAGATGTCGAGAGATTTTCAATATATGCATCCCGACGCTGAACGCTGTCATCTCCTCTGTATTTTGAACTCGCCAAGTGGACTACATAGGTAGGCTGCAATAAATCGAAAACACGTAGCACACTATCACGATCAACAAGGTCAATAGCATATTGGCCCCCGGCTGTTTGTTCTAACAGTTTGCCAGGACGGACGATCTTCGAGACTCGAGCCCCCCTCGCGATCAAGGTCGCGCTAAGATGCCTGCCGACAAATCCGTTGGAGCCGGTTATTAAAATGTGCTGGCCTATTGTCATTGCAAATCGCTATATTTTCTTTGCGTGAACAACGACATTGAGATAAAGTTGCCCCTTATCAGGGAGAATTCTCGACAAAATAATTGCAATTAGCTGTATCGGAAAGCAAATGAAAAGTGCATAGATACGACCAATCCCCTTTACTTTCGGCATAAGATTTGTAATTAGATAAACATTAATGAGTATCGCAATCGCCTCCAACGTACTAGTATCTTTTTTCAAGTTTTCAATTCTTAATCCTGCTTTTGAGAGCAACTCCTCAATACCATATCGGGTAAATCTAAAATAGTCGAATGGCTCTTCGTGTTCTTGATAAAGAAACGGCACAGAAATTACACATCCACCTCCCGGCTTGCAGACGCGCGCCATCTCCTTTATCAAAGCTAGGGGGTCTCGCACATGTTCGAGTACCTGAGTTGAAAAACCATTTCAAACGAATCACTCGAAAATGGCAAGTCAACTCCATCATAAAAAAAGTCAGGTTGCTTCATACTCAAGGGGCGTCCAGAGTACTTGACATCGACGCCCACATAACTCCCGCGCTTAAATAAATATTCATAGGGACGATCGCCGCACCCAACATCTAGACACCTTACTCCTTCAATAGCCAAAGGACTTATAACCGACTCTATGGCAGACGTTAGACGAACATGCGTCAAAAACACAGGATCAAAAATATTAGAAATATATTTTCTTAATGCCATAAATATGTACTCAACACTTTTTTAGATAATAAGTAATATCATCGAGAGGATAGAGGTGACTCAGATAGCGCTCATAGCGATGCGGGTATTTATTCGCCAGCATTACTATCAACTTTTTGAACTTGCCACTTTCCAGTGTCTCATTAAAAACAATTTTCTCAATGTGGAATCTTGCCTCGGTGTAGTCGTATCTCTGGGCGATGATATGGCGAGGGTCAAAGTACGCCATTGAATCAACTGTAAAAAAATGCCTGTGGGTAGGGTCGATATAAGCCCAGATCGAACGGAAGTATGGGACTATTACCTTAACTTGCCCCCCCTGCATACAAATACGATGGACCTCTTCCATGACGTGAATAACGTTGTCCAAATGCTCCAATGTATTGTCTAGGTAAATTTCCTCAAACTCTTTCTCTTGGAACGGATAAGGAAACGCGTTCAGATCGTGGACTACGTCGACTTCTAATCGACTGTTGAAATCGACACCAATTGCGCCAGTTCGTTTTTTTTTGCCACAGCCCAAATCAAGAATCTTTTTCATTTGTTTCCCATCTTTAATAGTTCAATACAATCCATACATCACGACTTTGATGGATTAGTTGTTGACAGAGCGTATTTAATAAAGTCGCCCCACGGCGTCTTTTCATTAGAGCGTTCATTTTTCAGATAATTACACTCATAACGACGGTATAGCCGCTCATTGACTTGAGGGAGCCGAATGCTCGCTACCTTGTTACTCAATTCATCAACAACTAAAACCTTTTGCCTTATACTTTTCGCGAGATTTTCAATACTTGCACCGTAGAACGAATCACGTAATTCCGCAGTCGTGATGATGATGATTGGTTTTCGGGCCAGTATCGCGAATGACGTAGCGGTACTGGCATGGGTCAACACGAGGGAACTTTCTAAAACGAGTGCGTTGACTTGCCCACTTATAACTTGGCGCCCACCAAAGTTGTTGCCATAATTATGGATTTCCGCACCATTTGGATGTGCCGCGATAACGACTGGTAGATTGAAATCTTTTTCAATTCTTTCAAAAAACTTCAGAATCGATAAATAATAGGATGCGGCGACAACTGGCGGCTCAATATTCAAGAGTTTCCAGTCGCTGGCATACGGCAGACAGTCGTCAATGAACAGCACGAATCGCGTTATTTCATTCGTTTGGCATCCTTCACGATTTTTCGCTTGAGCGCTTTTGAAAAGATAATAGTCCTGCGAGCCAATCCAAATAATCTGCCGGGCCTTCTTTGTCCAATAATCCAGGGATTTGCTACCAGCAAGCAGCGCCACATCCGGCGCTATTAAATGTCGCCGAATTGCAATAGCGTTATTAATCTTAGTCCACAACACATTGATTTTCCTCGGCGCGACCACGTCCGACTCGATATTCGACGCTTTCATTGCATTTCTGATTTCCACCGTCTTTGCACCGGAAAACAACCTAGATATCTTTGTCAAAAGACTCGCGACTGGCAGTGCACCCGTTTTTTGGACTACAAATTTAACGCCTAGTCTCGATAATATTTTCTGAATCTGCACTGCATGACTTCCTCGCCCAACAAAGTCAACTGCGTATTCTGGCCCAATATTTTCAATCGCACTCTCAAAATCTGACTCGGAATCAATCGTGATGTAACCAATCTCACCGCGCCTAGCACACAAGACTTCGTTACTAAACCGACCCAACCAAGGCATACAGTTAAAAACTGTAACATCAAAAAATGGCGCAAGATATGGAATGCCAACTCGCTCATAGTTTTGCTCACCAAGAGGGGCTCCTAGTAAAATAACTAATTTTATTGTCTTCTTATTTTTGCCATTATGCATTTACGCCCCCTCTCTCAACCCATTTCCTGAACCTCGATTAAATCGCTGTTAAATTAATGTCAGCAATCAGACGTCGCAGTCATCTGCTTATCAATGAAGTTCTTTAGCGCACGGGGCATCGGAGTTTGACAACTGTAATTTATTGCGTAATTCATTTCAATTTTCGCCTTATTTTTATAATCTGACGCAGTCATCGTCAAAAGGTACGTTAGTGCCTTTGAGAATTCGGCATAGCCAGAGTTAGACAAGCTCCAAATTCCATCAACAGGAAAATCATAGTTCGAATCCCCCGAATAATTGATCGACAAAACCTTTCGCCCACGGCCAAATGCTTCCAATATTAATGTTGAGGCGGCGCCCAATACAACGTTGCTTGAGTCAGTCAATCTATAACTTACAAAGTTATTTCTGATGTTACTGATGTACGTCACATCGGCACCTAGTATTCTTTTTAGATCATTCAATTCTCTTTCGTATGCAGGCTCTCTTTGTTCATTTCGACAAGCCACAACAACGTTTATCTTATGTTCTTTTATGTATCTTTTCAGATGAGTGCACAGGAGATCAAATGAAGTCTTAGCAGCGCCATACTTGGAATCATATACAGTGTCATACCACCCCTCCGAAATCAAAACTACGTCGCAACATGATTTCGATTCTGACTCACCCGCAATCTGTCGATAGTATGAATCCTTCAACGACCCGCATGGATGAAATTGGAGCACTTCCGCCCCGTTGGCTTTATATTGTTCCACTTCATGCTGCCCAAAGCAAAAAAAGTTTGAATGGAATATAGGGACCCCTCCTATGGGATTGTCTCTTGCCAATGCCCGTCGTCCATTTTGGATGGCCATGAACTTCAATTTCGGGCCATGCAATTTTTTATCCAACATTTGGAAGACTTGAGAGTTATCCACGAAAGTTATGGCAACGGACGGATTGACTATTTTCAGGTATGCGTCCGCATAGGACAATTTCAAATTCTTAGTCCTTAGCCATCCAATCGCCGCGTCTAGCCATAGGGCACCATTCAAGTTGACTCTCTCATTACGAAGATGTAACACTTCATAAGAAAACTCACCGAACAGTTGAAAGAGCGTGTCCGCCCCCTCCGCATCAATGACGAGGACCTGTGCTGCCTTTGGTTGACGGAAGGTTTTCTCTGCTTCGAGAAAAAGTTTTACAACTCTTTTAACCGTGTGATATTTTTTTCGCAGACCAGCCCAGACACTCACCACACCCCCCAGCCGCCATCCACTGCAATATTCTGCCCGGTTATGTACTGTGATAGATCACTTCCCAAAAACGCTATGGCACCCCGGAAATCATCTTCAGTTGCCATTCGCGCAAGTGGCGTACGTTTGGCATAGCGCTCGATAAATATTTCGGGTTGGTTTCTATGAACACCACCGGGTGAAATTGCATTCACTCGGACATGGGGTGCCATCGTGGTTGATAGCCACCGTGTCAACTGAATAAGTCCACCTTTCGAGGCCGCATACGCGGCTGGGTTGCTCATATTCAGCCCTTCATACAGACTCCAATCCGGGCCATACTCCCCATATATCGACCCGATGTTGATAATGCTCGCACCTTCAGAGGACTTCATTAAAGGCATAAACCCTTGGCAGAGATGAAAAACTGCAGTAAGGTTGACCTCGATCGCGCGACGCCATGTTTCGACTGTCTGCTCTTCGAAGGGTACGGCCCACCCTTGTAACTCCGATGTGCCGACGAATGCAGCATTGTTAATCAGGATGCTCAGCCCCGCCGTATTACGACTCATCCAGTGGATCAATTCGTCACGCTGTTCTTGTAGTTCTAGATCACACTCCTGGTATTCCGCGTTTACTTGCCAATCTCGGCGCAGCGCCCCCGCGATACCCTGCAAGTCAGTGCCGGGGCGGTCGATCAAAACCAAATCAGCGCCTTGCTCCGCAAGAGTTTGGGCCATGACCTTTCCCAATCCACCGGCTGCTCCGGTGATAAGCGCTCTTCGCTTTTTTAGAGACATGAGCTCTTTAAGAGTGACCATTTTGCAAAAAACTTCTATATGTTTCTGATTGAAGTGTCGTAGACGCTACGCTTAGTTATATTGCCGGAAGACGGGCTTCACAACGGCACCATGTAGGTACTTCTCGACACCTTCTTTTAACGCCATTGCGTACAATGTTAGTGCTTTTCTGACCGCTGTCAGGGTTATCTGAAGCTCTACATCCGTATGCGAAAGACTGATTGCAATCCACGGCATTAATACACCATTTCGAATCATCTCTTGATTAAAGAGGGTCCGGAAGGCAGTTGACGGCGCACCGTAAGCATCTCGGGTAATGTAGGCTAGAGAAATGGCGGGGCCATCGAGGATAAAGTAATTGTCTACCCCACACTCTTTGGCGACTTGTTGCATTCCATCTCTGAGTTTTTCTCCATACGCCCACAAGTGCTTGCAGACGTCGATTTCTTTGTAGATGCGGACAGTCTCTACGAAAGCGCCCAAGCTGCACATTTCGCCTCCGTGGGTGGTTGACATCAGAAATGTCCGCTCTGCTCCTGGCCGGTCGATGGACCCCACTTCCATGACGTCACGACGACCGACAACGGCCGCCACAGAGAACCCATTCGCCATTCCTTTGCCAAATGTGCTTATATCTGGTGTGATTCCAAAGTAGGTCTGTGCACCCTGCAAATGCCAACGAAATCCAGTGATCATTTCGTCGAGTATGAACAGTGCCGCCTCGCGACGACAGAGATTCTGAACTTGATGAAGGAAGTTGTTAGCAAGATTGTCACAACTCAAACAAGTTTTATCATAGCGAAGCGCCTGTGAACAAGTTGTCGCGCAAGGAATTGTGGTCGTTGCCGGCTCCAACATCACCCCAGCGATATCACCTGGATGTTCGTCAAATAGCTTTTCCAAACTACTCACGTCACCATAGTCGAATATCAGTGTGGAGGTTGCGTGCGCCTCAGGAATGCCTCGTGTAAGTGGCGTGGTGCCAATAAACCAGTCATCAAACGAAAAGAATGGGTGTTGGCGCGGTACACAAATGTAACGCCGCCCGGTGTAAGCGCGCGCGATTTTGGCTGCTCCAGTCGTCGCATTCGAGCCATTCTTGGCAAATTTAACCATGTCAGCTGAAGGGATCAAGTCCACTAAAAGCTCTGCTGCCTCCAGTTCAATACTCGATGCCCGGGTCAGATTGTTCCCGTTTTCAATTTGCTTCAACGCAGCCGCATTAACACGCTGGTTTGAATAACCCAGCGTCACCGCGCGCAGCGCCATGCCGTAATCCAAGTACCTATTTCCTTCAGGATCCCAGACGTAGGCGCCCGCACCTCGCTCCAGAATTTGTGGCGCGTTGGCCGGGAACTGATCAAAACCCCGCGAGTACGTATGTGCACCGCCAGGGATGACTTTGTTTAGACGCTCTTGATAGTTCATAGTGTCGCCTCAGCAAGCTCTTCCAGTCGGTAAAGCGTTTTTAGAACTCTGTAGTCGTCTAGCAGTGTGTTCGGGAAAAGGGACTTATTGCCTTGTAATACCGCATTCACGAATGCCCGCATTTCTGAAATATATGGTTCCTCTGGATTGACATATCCCTGCTCCACAGTCCCGCCTCCCAAATCAAAACGCGTCCAATCTGGAGCGGTACTATTGGCATATCGGACACAATTCTCATCAGCACTGAACACCAACTCGCCCTCAGTGCCTAGGATTCGCAGTTCTCGCGTCACTTTCGGGCGCGAGACAACCTCCACTGTAATATTAGCAAGCACCCCATTCGGATAACGCAGCAGGCAATGGTAGATGTCATCAATGTCGATATTCATGTCAGTTAGCTTTCCTTTCACGCACGCCAGTGCCTCGGGCTCACCAAACACATCATTAATCCAAGTCAACTCAAAAGGCACTATTTCTCGACATCCCCCAGTCTCACGAGACGAGACATAAAAGTCTTGAATGTTTTCCCAAGGGTGCCAATCCGGTAAATATTGACCAGTTTGGTAGTTTAAATTCAGGGGCCTCCCGATAACCCCCGCTTGGATTAATTCCTTTACTTTTTTTGGCCCTGGAAATTCCCGCATGGTGCACGATGGTGCCATCAGCACCGTGGTTCCCTCAGTACGCTGGTGTAGCTCGAGTATCCTGTCAGCATCAACTACAGACGCCTCGATAAAACAGGAGAGTCCAAGTTCGAGTCCTTTCCACGCATATTTCATGTGTTGTTCGGGTGAGGTGGAAATTACCAGGACATCCGGACAGAATATCTCCAACGCCGAATTGAAATCAGCGTAGACACCTATCCCATATTTATCGACCGCCTCCAAGCGACGGTCCTCTCTGATATCAAAGCCCGCAATATCATTTCCCCCGATTGCTTGCAGATTTCGAACCCGTCGCTTGCCCATTGAGCCCAGACCAATAACAAGAAATTTCAAACCAACCTCCATTCATGTTTCATTATGTTTTCCACGCAAATAAAGTCATACATATCGTCGATTTCGTAATTCTGGTAACGTTTAATCGGAAAAGGCATGCAACGGCGCGGATAGAAAGTGTTCTCTTCTAGCAAAACGGTCGTCTTTGCAATGTAGGCGACCCCAAACGGGAAATATGCTGGAGAGTTGTCTTGGCGCCTGGTCGTCTGTGCTAACTCTGGACAGAATGGTTCCATTTTGTCTCCGGACAATCTCTTCATGATTGAAGGGTGTTCCGTGACTGCCCCAACGCTTACGATGGCGTCAAACTCGTTGGCTTTAGCGTCGAGCATCGCCAACATCTTGTCGATGTCATCATCCTCACGTAGCGGGGACGTTGGTTCCAGTAACACCGTATAGTCAAACTCTCGCCCTTCAGTGACCCGGTAATAGTTTAGTACATGCCGAACAGCATCCATTGTCGTTGCCTGATCTGTTGCAAGGTCGGCAGGCCGTAGAAAAGGTACAACCGCGCCACACTGACTGGCAATGTCGGCAATTCCCTGGTTATCGGTAGTCACAAGCACTACATCTAGATGCCCCGCCTTTTTTGCCTTCTCTATCGTCCATCCAATGAGCGGTTTGCCGCAAAGCTCCTTGATATTTTTCCCCGGCAACCCCTTTGATCCACTCCGTGCCGGAATAATGGCGATTGCGCTTTTTCCATTGATCATCTATTACCCCCAAACAGCTTATCGGCGGCTTGTCCGTTTGCCGACTGCAGATCGTCCGGCCTGCCAACGTCCAACCAAGGTTCATGCATTGGATATGCCACGGTGCGTTGTGCGTCTGCATGCAGTCGCTCAAACAAGGTTGGCATATCACAATGCTTGTCAGGGCCGATTAAATTCAGAGCACCGGGATCGAGAGCATAGACGCCGGCATTGATGTGGCTGCGCGCCACCGGTTTTTCCTCAAAACCGACAATTTCGACTCCTTGGGTCTGTACGACGCCAAAGGGATGTTGCCATTCATGCACCCGCACGGCCATGGTTGCCGCAGCGGAATGTCGAATGTGGAAGTCGAGCAACTCGCCGTAGCGTATATCGGTCATCACGTCGCCATTGGTAACCACAAATGCCGCATCTGGGCGTGGATCAAGTAAGCCCAATGCGCCTGCCGTGCCCAAGGGGGACTGTTCGCGCAGATAGTCGATCTGCACGCCCAGACGTGCGCCATTGCCGAAGTGATCTTCAATCATATGGCCTAGGTAATGAATGGCTAGCACAAAGTGGCTGAAACCCTCCAGCTTTGCGCGCTCAATGATGTGCTCCAGCATCGGCTTGCCGGCCACGGGCAATAAGGGTTTTGGGCAGTTATCCGTGTGCGGGCGGAGCCGCGTCCCCATCCCGCCGGCCATGATTACCATTAAGTTGGGGCGCATGAGTGGCGTAGTTATTTCATCCCAGAGATGCAAGCCCGCGATGTTGTGGTTGCTGTCGACCACGGGAATCTGTTGAATTTTGTTCGCTACCATCAATTGCATGACCATTTCCCGCCCCATTTCGGGCGGTACAACCAGCGCATTGCGATGGATGACGCTGGTGATCGGGCTATTCAGATCCAGTCCTTTTAACAAGCCACGCCGTATGTCGCCGTCGGAAATGGTGCCCTCTAGTTCGCCCCGCTCATTGACAATCAAGACAATCTTGATCGCGACCTGATCCAGGTTGCGTATCGCCTGTTCTATGGTCGCCTGGAGGGGCAGGATGGCCTTGCTCCAGCGTTCTTCAACGGAACTCATTTAGTATTTCCCAACTCAGCAACAGGTAGATCATAAAAAGTTTTTTTAGCAATGTCGTCAAGCTCATAGTATTTCACGGCGTTAACTACTTTTTCGCTTGCACCGCCCTCGCCATAAGGGTTGCGGACTTGACGTAAGCTCGCCTGAAAATCCGCAGTGTAAAGTCGTTTCAAAGCAGCGGTAATACTTTGTCGTGACGGGTGGCAGTTCAATACGCTTGTCGCCTGTAACCGCCCCCGTTGGCGATCTCCGATGTTGATCGTTCCCTTTCTGAAGCTCGGCACTTCTGTCAACCCGCTGGAAGAATTACCCAGTACACCATCGACCTGGGCAACACATGACAAGTAGCGAAGTTGGCCCAGAGATGTGTAGGCATGGGCGTTGGGGTGCTGCTCTACAAATTGCTCTACCATCTTGATCAAAGCTCGACCGCCTGTATCGGCGTTTGGCAGTGTGAAGATAAGCTGTGTATCTTCCCTCTGGTCGAGAGCTTCCAGCAGCTCTATCATCTGGTCTTCGGCGCTTGCCGCTTCTAGGGTGGCGGGGTGAAAGGTAATTAACAGGTTTTTTTCGCCCATTTTGAAACCAAGTGCGGCCTCCAACTCTGCGCGGTCAAGAAGTTTCAAGCGTTTAATGTTGTCAATGCCTAGCCCACCGACCAAGAACACACGCTCAGGTTGCTCACCTAACTGGATTACGCGTTGACGATATTCTTCTGCCGCCACGAAATGTAAGTGCGACATTTTGCTAATCGAATGCCGAAACGCCTCATCAAAAGCCCCTTCCGTTTTTTCTCCGCCGTGCAGATGGGCAATCGGTATCCGTGCGACTTGGGCAGCGACCACCGCTGACAAAATCTCAAACCGGTCTCCAAGCACAACAATTATGTCGGGGTTTAATTCGTTCAAGACATCGGCAAAGCCTATCAATCCAAGTCCGATGGACTTGGCGATACCCACAGGGGTGTCTGAACTGGTCAACATTTCGACCTTGCGATCAATGTGGAACCCGTCTTGCTCAATCGCACGATAGGTTAGACCAAATTCCGGCGACAGGTGCATACCGGCGGCAACGACTAGCAGCGTTAGTTCCGGGTCGTCCTTTATACCCTGCATAACCCAACGCAGCAAACCATATTCAGCCCGAGTGCCGGTGATTACACAAATCTTTCGGGTCATAATTCAATCAATTCGTCTGCTGCTAAATCACGCGGAGAGATGCGACCAATAACCTCATCCCATCGCATAGGGGATATCCCGGTCCCTGGGCGCTTGGCGGCGATGTTCTCAGCACTGAACACTTCGCCAGCTTTGATTCCTCTACTAGCTACCAGTGACTTGCGAGCTACAGGCTTGTTCCTCACCTCACTTGGGGTATTTCGCTTGATCCCGTCGCCCAGCGCGATTTCTATATTGCGAATGGCTGCCACCATAGCCTTAAGCTCGGAGGGTTCAAGGCTGGCTTTGTGATCGGGTCCGGGCAGTTCGCGGTCCAAGGTGAAATGTTTCTCTATGACTGAAGCACCCAAAGCCACGGCGGCTATCGCCACCTCAATACCGGACGTGTGATCAGAATATCCTATCGCAACCCCAAAAGCCTTCTGAATGCTCTGCATGGCGAGTAGGTTTACCTCGTTCATGGGCGTGGGGTATTCAGTGGTGCAATGTAGTACCGACATCCTTTCACGCGGCGTACCGGCTTGTTCCAGCACATCAATAGCGGCTTCAATCTCGCCCATGGTCGCCATGCCAGTGGAGAGAATAACGGTCTTTCCAATCCGGCCGATATGGCGCAGGTACGGTAGATTTGTGATCTCGCCGGAAGGAATCTTGAAGTGATCCTGGCCGAGGCTGACGAGTAAATCGACGCTCTCAATATCAAATCCGGTGGAAAAAAAACCGATTTCGCGTGTCGCGCAGTGCGCGATGAGGTCCTTGTGCATGGCTGGACTGAGTTCAAGCCGGCGAAGCATCTCATGTTGGGATTCTTGGCTGCCCGTGGCCTGACTTTGATAGGCCGCCTTTTGGGCAGTGCGCGTGACCAGGCGGTCTGCGCTGAATGTCTGAAACTTGACGAGATCCACTCCAGCTTCGGATGCCACATCAATCAACCGTCTAGCCAATGCAAGGTCACCGTTATGGTTGACACCGGCTTCTGCGATGATGAGAGTTCGTTTTGTCATGTTTTTTGCTCCCCCACATATTGGGCATGGTCCCCTTGGTTGTGTCGCACAGAGAGGCCCATGCCCACAAGGCACCATTTCCCAATGGACACACCCTCCTTGATGACGCTGCCACTGCCCACAAAGCTGCCTGCGCCAATGCGCACACCGCCATTGAGGATCGCGCCGGTGGAGACGTGGCAGTTATCTCCGACGATCGCATCATGTTCAATAATTGCTTGGGTGTTGATAATGCAGTTGTTACCCACCTTGGCGCCAGCATTGACAGTGGCGCCGTGCATTATGGTGGTGCCAGTACCGATTGTGGCGTGACGTGAGACATGAGCCGTAGGCGAAATGACGACCGGTAATTGAAACCCCAGTTCTTTAGTCATGCTAAAAAGTCGGATACGTCTGTCTGGCGACCGAATCTGGCCCAAAGCAATAAACCCGTATTGATATTCTTTGGCGAGTTCTGCCAGATCAGCGTCAGTAGCGATGACGGAATATCCAAGGTGGCGCGTGTGCATTTCCTCCTGCCTGCCGACCAGTCCTGCGATCTGGTATTTGCCGTGTTGCTCAATAACTTCAATGCAGGCACGGGCGTGACCGCCCGCCCCGATCAGGATCAGGTTGGGTTTACTCATTAAACAAAACCACCCAAGCTTGAACTGCTAGGAATATTAATCAAGCGTTGCGACAGTGACTCAGCACATTCCAGGTCCATGCGTGGACAGTTCTTGAACGGTGCCAGCTCGTGCATCAGTATCCATGCCGGTCTCGTCATAAACCCTGCCGTATTGGTGGCCGTCAAGATGGCGTCGCGGTGTACCGCATGTTCGACATTTAGTGCTATCGCCTGAAGCCAGTAATTACTCTGACATTGTTCGGGTTCCGTGACTAACCTTACGCCAGCCACATTTGCAAATGCCGCTTTGTATCGATCAAACAATGTCCGCTTAGCCGCTAGCATGACTGGCAGTTGCTCCATCTGGGCACAGCCCAAGGCTGCATTCAGGTTAGGCATGCGGTAGTTATAGCCAATTTCATCATGCCGGTACTCCCAAGTGTGGGGCAACTTGGCGGTGGTGGTCAGGTGCTTGGCATGCCGGGCCAATTCTGCGTCATTGGTCAAAATCGCGCCGCCGCCACCGGTAGTAATCGTCTTGTTACCGTTGAAGCTGAGGGTGCCCAACAGACCGAAAGTGCCGGTATGCTGACCATGGTAAGAGCTACCCAAGGATTCAGCTGCGTCTTCAACCACAGCAAGCTTGAAATCATGCGCCACAGCAAGCAGCGCATCCATATTTACCGGGTGACCGAAAGCATGCATCGGGACGATAGCTCGGATCACGCGACCGGTAGCGCAGTTAACACATTGGCCGCATTCTTGCCTGGTGCTTCGAGTCAGGTAGTCACGTAACTTTGCTGCATCGATACCCAAGGTGCGAACTTCACTATCGACAAAATGTGGCATCGCACCGCAATACTTCACGGCATTGGCTGTGGCGACAAAGGTGAGCGCAGGCACCAGAACTTCATCGTCAGTCTTGACACCCGCGAGTTTCAGCGCGATATGCAACGCTGCCGTGCCATTAACAACGGCCACTACGTGTTTCGCACCAGTGAAAGTTGCAAGATCGACTTCAAAGCGATCGACGTACTTTCCCACCGAAGAGACAAATGTCGAGTCGAGACACTGTTTGAGATACACCCACTCATTACCGTTAAAGCTAGGCTCATGCAAACCGACGGGTCGCTCGCCAACGGTAATACGAATTGCGGAAACAATTTGTTCCCCAAGGACAGAAGAGTCGTTCATAGGTGATGCCACGCTTCAATGTAAGTGTGTCGGTTGAACGGCAGCATCTAATTTTGTGACGAAAATATTAAATTGAGGATAAAAAATACTTTGAAATCTCGCGCTGAACCTATCCGGTTCAATTAACTCAATTTTGACAAGTACTTGGGAGGACACGGCGTCTCTTTGAAATGATCCGGCTTTATAACTACTGCTGAAATAAGTATCGTAATATCCAGACATGTACCTTTCATATTCAGAACGATCAATCGCAAAATGCTTTTCATTGCCAAAGGCGACCTCTAGAATCCCATTCCACTCATAGAACCTATAATTTCTATTTAGCGCATTCAATTTGGTTGATTTGTCCTCAATAAGAATCAATTCTGCCTGCTCTATGTCGCTGTTCTGGGAAAATAGCCCAATCAGTTGCTGCTGTTTCTGCCAGTCGCCAAATAATGACGCGTAGGATGACATATTATGTGCAAGAGAGGCTCCAACAAAAATTGAAATCACTACTGTTTTCCCACCTACAGTATCAAAAGAGCTAAGCGCAACAATAATAAGCGCGGAGCCTAGTGGCAGCAGAAGTTGATGCCGAGAACTCCACTCGCCAAAAGTTGGGAGAAGTCCCAAAATCCAGTACGGAAAAGCGCCAAGAATAAATACAAATAGTCCAAGCGCAAGCAGTGACCACGGATTTTTCTGGGGATGCGTGGCATTCCCAAACGTGCGACGAATTAGCAAGAAGCTGCACAATGACAAAAAAAGAGTCAGTCCAATACTCACACTTGTTGCGAACAAATCAGAAAGCTGAAACAAAGGAAGATACATCAAGTTTTTTAGGCTGTATCCCTGGTTATATCCACTGTAAAGACCTGTCGGCGAAAAATAGTATATTTTTATAACAAAATAAATAAATGGCAGAGCCATGAAGTCCACATACTTAATAGAGAAGTTTAAAATAGACTTCCAGCTGGAAATATGCCCTCTCCTGTACATCAGGTCAAGGATCGGCGCCGCATAAAATACAAGCAATGAATTTGTATTAAAACTCAGGAAAAAAAGTACCAAAGCCAATACGCGATGACGCTCTACTAAAAACCACGCAAGGAAGAATAGAAAATAGCATGCCGTATATCGGAAATCGACCAAAGCAACCCGCGCCATGTTGAATGGCAACAACAGGAATAGTAGGACCACAAAGAACCGCACTTCATCCGATAGTCGCTCATGACGCTTTAGTATGAGATTAAGCAGCATTCCAGATGCAAACATGAGCACAAATGTAAAGCTCTTGTACAGCCAAGTGCCAGCACTCAGCATGGCAAGATGCAGATGCCCCTCCAAATAGAACATTGTCCCGGCTTGTTGTGTAAACCTTTCGATGACCGCTATCGGGTCTGCGCGATAGAGCACCCAATCATCCCAATAGATCGCATTAGGTATTAGCAGAATTCCTCCATGAGCAACCAAATATAAGATCACCCAAACCCATATACCCGCATTCGATCGAGCTACATTCCGCATAGACAATTCCACTCTCAAATGATGATTAGAATATTCTTCATTGACTACCAATCCGTCACACCCCAAAGGATGAAATCCTATTTATGAATAATCCCGAACGAACCTGAACTTGTTACCTCACCGAAACTCAGATCGGCCAATATTTCCTTCTGACCTGCAATGTAGTTATCGCCGCCAAGATCATAAACCAAATAGTATCCATCATCCAATAACCCCTGCAGATATTTAACTTGATCCTTTTTAAACACCCATGCCGCGTACGGAAACCAATATGACGGAGGAACATATCTTCCGTCATAATAAAAATTAAACTCATTACCAAAACTCATTGCATACAATTTGCGGCTGCCCTTTGTTTTCTCTTTTAACTCCACAAGATCTAGCCTACTGGACTTAAATTGATCAAAGTTTCCCGTTTTAATATTCTCGTACTTTACGTTAAGCCTACTCACAATACTTCCGGAATAATAGTAAGTCGCCATTATCACAACAACCAACGGCGCGACTGAAATTGCAAATCCATAAGACAATATATCTCCTGATGCAATTGCTTTCGGCAGCTGCTTAGAGCGACAATCAACAGCGAAGTGAAATGCCAATAGATCAATAAAAATATAGAGGAGAAGAACAATACTACCAGATATTGCCAAGATATTACTTTCATGACTTCGTCCGAAAAAGTACAGTGAATTGCCAATAACGATAAATATGGTAAAAAATGTTATTGAGAAATATTCTTTTGGGATTTTGTTTCCAAGCTTAAACAATACAAATGTTGTTGCCGATATTAACGCAGGGACGTACCAATAGTAGGAGGATCGATTAATCGGATCGAAACCAAATCCAAACGAACCATAAATCTTGGCCGCGTCACTAATACCCATGTCTCCAAAAATAAACATTGAAGCGATCAAACAGCCAATTGGGATTAAAACTGTCACTGCACAGGATTTCAAGAAGCTAACTGTAGTAGACTTTATTTCTCGGATGGTTGCATCTTTTGATTCGAGATCATCTTGGATCTCTTTTATATAGCACGTCAGCATGCAGGCAAGATAGGCCGCAACGTAAATACAACCAAAATTCCTGTGGACTAGAACCAGAGCGCCAAGTGAGAGTCCAATGGTCCAATGAAAGCGTCCAAAACGCCAAAATAGTGAAAGAGGTATCAGCCACAAGTCAAGACGAAGTGGGGTTAGTTGAAATGCATATGTTGGTTCGTTTTGAATAGCGAAAAATCGCGTGATAACCAGCGTCAACACGAGAGACATTGACAGCGTTTTGTTGAAAAACATTTTCCTAGAAATTAATAGCATACTGACAAAAAATGCATAATAGGATAGCTGGAAGATCAACTGGATCACATTTGGGTCAGCGCCGAGAGACAAGAAAGGCAAAGTCAATAGAGGAAGCAATAAGTCGTATTGAAAATAAATCTCGTTCAACTTAAATCCGTGCAACATTCTCAATGCGGGATCTAAGATGTAATTGTAATCAATGCCACTTAAGGGACCTGTGGCTACAAAGCATATCGGCACAAGTAAAGCGCAAAATAATACATCGAATAGACGATTGCTGAATTCATATGTCTTCAAAGAAAGAAACCACACCACAAACGAACAGAGCAATAGAGAGAACAATGCAAAGTTTCCACCCAATATATCGGAAACAGGAGGAGGCCGGACTGCTAATGTTATAAACATTACAGGCAGTGACACGAATTTAGTCAATTTGAAAAAAAATGGCTCTAGAAATGGCCATCTTTTGTCGTAGTTGACAAGGATTATCGTAAGGAATACAACACCACTGGTAAATAGATATAACACCCACGGCTCAATTCCATCGCGCGGCAGGATATACCAAGCCCTTAACGGAGGAGAGAGTTCTGACGGATCAATAACTCTATTTAACTTTCGAAATTTTCCGGCAATTGAATAGAATAATAGATAAACAGAAAATGATAGCAATAGAGCCACTCCAATCCATGTCGTGGCTTTGTAACTTCTCTCATCCTCTTCTTGCTTATACATACTACTTGAAACCTCACACTATTAATTGGCGCATATCCATCGATGATAATGCCTGCGCTCTGACTTTCAAATATACATTAACACCCCAGAGAGATATCTCCCCCAGACGCTCCAACATACTCCCGGCGTGACAAATTCCGGGGCCAGATGAACTTGACCGATGAGTTCGGCGAGGGCGCCGACAATTGCAGAATAGTTGTGTTAAATTGCCTTATCTTCGCAGTCGCGTCTCTGCCCGCCAGCGAATACGTAGATACGTGACAATGTATACATAGTCACGGTGAAACTCGTAGCTGCAACAATTTGAGAAGCAACTGCATTCAGGTCGAAGTAATTTAGCATTAACTGCAAGGTAACTAGGTTAAAAGCAAACGAAATTGCAAAGGCGACCAAGTAACGCACGCTTTCAAATGCCATACTGCCTCTGCTGCGAAAAACAAATTTCTTCGACACAATAAATCCCAACACAAACCCAACAACATATCCTGCGACGTTTGAAACCAACGGCGAACATCCAAGAGTCATTGCGGAAAATATGACAGCAAAACCGACAATCGTATTGATTACGCCGCTTCCTCCATAGCGTGAAAGGTATGCAATCTCCCTCCGGCGATCAAAGGCTATCTTATTATGTCTCATCTCTTTTGCGCTCAACATTCGTAGTGCTTTCAACTATGTAAAGCGGCCTGCCTTTAACTTCCCGATATATTTTACCTATATAGATACCAAGAACACCTATAGACAGAAGTTGTATCCCCCCAAAAAACAGAACAACCACTATTATTGATGTCCACCCACGAATGGAAACGGCCGGATCGAGAATTCTACTGATAATTAGAAAAAGTGCTAGAAAGAAACTGCTTATTGTTATTAATAACCCAGCAAGGCTTGAAAAATATAGCGGTTTTTCAGTGAATGAGGTCAACCCGTTTATGGCAAACTTAACATACTTATTAAATGAAAACGTCGAGACTCCTGCAAATCGTTTGTCTCTTTCATACTCAACGCCAATCTGAGGGAAGCCAACCCATGCGACCATTCCCCTGTAATATCGATTTTCCTCCTTCATCTTCTTCAACGTCTCAATGACCACACGGTCTATTAGCCGAAAATCCCCCGTGTCATTTGGTATTTTTGTATCACTTAAGACGCCAATAATTCTATAGTAAAATTTTGCGGCAAGTTTAAAGAATGGGTTTACCCCCTTTCGGTTGGGGCGCACGCCATATACAACCTTGTACCCCTTATCCCATTTTGCGATTAAATTTATAATCACTTCTGGCGGATCTTGAAGATCATCATCAATAATGATTGCGATATTGCCACTAGAGAAATCAATTCCGGCCGTTATTCCAATTTGATTACCAAAGTTTCTGGAGAAATTAACTATCTTTACTGTGGAATCAGCCGCTGCAATGGAGCGCAGCTTTGAGTATGTGTTGTCTGCACTGAAGTCATTTACGAAGATAAACTCATGATCAAATCTTGGCGAAATCTGTGACAATACATTTTTCGTTCTGCGATAAAACTCTTCGATTCCATGCTCTTCATTGTAGGTCGGTACTATTACAGATAGAAGTTTGGGCGCCTGCTTCAAATGCCCGTAATATTTCACCAGGGAATTAGGTATGTAGCTTTCACCAAAATCTATATTTAAGTGCTGTAGGATCGGCCTAATCTCTGCGATATCAATCTCATAGCTCGTCCCTTTTTCGACTAATTCATAATTTCCAGTACGCGCTAGGAATCCCTCAATGTCGTTAACAAGACTCAATACTGGTGTTTGATGAACGCTTGCAATATTGATAATTCTATTTAATGCATTTTTTCTTCTGAGAATTTCACCAACGATCTCGTGGACATCATCGATATCAATTATGTTTTTGCATGCATTTTTCCATATCTTGAAATTATTCAGGCTTGAGATAGCATCAACCAGATAATTTACAAGGCTCGATTTAGCGTCAGAAAGTGCCATCAATTGCGGCAAACGGAATATAACAAAATCTTTCGTCGACTTGCGTACTAACTCCTCCATGCGCGCTTTGTGCTGAACATAGCTAGTGTGCGCGACGGTCGGATCTTGAATGCTACAAGTACTGAAATACACGAAACATTTTGCTGTGTATTTCAATAATGCATCCTTTACTTTTTGCTCTTCTTCTTCAATTAAGCGCTCATCTTGAATCGCCGAATCATTCACACAACCAGCAAAGATTAGATAGCTTTCCTGCAAGGAGTAGTCAATAAAACGATTAGCTATAACCCCGTTACCAATAACCATGCTCATGTATTTACTCCTGAATGACTTGCCGTTCTAACTGACTCGATTTCATTTTTTTACAATAGCCAATATAGAAACACCAAATGGAAGGTTTATGAATTTGAGCAGGTATTTTTCAATTCCAAAAATCTTCTTGAGAATGTAGTTTACTGGCTGACTTGGCATATCAATGTCCGACGCTCCGTCGCGTCCCAGTAAGTTATTCAACATGCGGATGATAAATACAACAGGAAAGAGTATGGTATTGAAATATGATATTTTTTCAACTTTAAATCCTGCTTGGATCAGCTTCGCATTCAGTTCCGAGAGGGTGTACCTCCGCTTGTGTTCATTCAACTCGTCAAATGCGGACCACAAAAACATATATGCCGGCACAGTTATTATTGCTTTACCGTTTTCGACGATGCGTGAGCGTATTGCTCTCAAGGAGTCGACATCCTTTTCTATATGCTCTATCACATCTAGGGCTACGATAAGGTCGAAGTAGTTTTCCCCATAAGGAATTTGATCCGGCAAAAGCCCCTTTTCTACTTTACCCTTGAATATCTCTTTGCTGAAACTAATCGCATCGTCCGACATATCCATTCCAAAGGTTTGTCCAACGTCTTCCAACGCATTGAGCATCAGACCACTACCACAACCTATATCCAGCACTTTTTGAGTATCGTTCTTGTGGACGTGCTCGTTAATAGCAGCCAAAACGATCTCTTTTTTTGTTACAAACCACCAGTGCCTTTTCTGAATTTCAAAAAAAATTCTGTACATATTGATGTTCATTTTTTATCATCCACTAATTAGAGTTGTTAATTTTCTTCAGTCCTACCAATCTACTTGACTGCTAGATGTTATAAATATCTGCCTTATATGCGCCTAGATTGGCGGGGCAAGCAAACCATTCGGCCGTTTCGACTAAGCCACGCTTGAATCCGTCGCGCCCGCCATAGCGTGGTTGCCATCCGAGAAGTTGATTGGCTTTCGCGTTATCTGCCCACAAACGCTCTACCTCAGACTTTTCAGGCCTCAAGCGCATTTCGTCAGTTACGATCTCGATCTCTACGCACATGGCTTCGGCTATCAACCGTGCAGTATCTCCTATTGAAATCTCGAAATTGCTGCCGAAGTTGAACACTTCGCCCAGTCCCTGATCCGAATTCAATGCTGCGACGAAACCTGCCACCGTATCCTGCACATAATTGAAATCACGTGTTGGCGATACCGCACCTAGTTTGATCTGACGCTGACCATTGGCGATCTGTGTGATGATGGTCGGAATCACCGCACGTGCAGACTGTCGCGGCCCATATGTGTTGAATGGGCGCGCAATCACCACCGGCAATCCGAAAGACGCATAGAAGGAGTAGGCCAATTGATCCGCAGCGATTTTGGTTGCCGAGTACGGTGACTGCCCCTGCAACGGGTGCTCTTCCGTAATCGGCACAAAGCGGGCTGTACCATATACCTCGCTGGTCGACGTATGAATCACCCGTTTGACACCCAACTCTCGCGCCGCTTGAAGCACATTCAGCGTACCCTTAACGTTAGTATCCACGTAGGTATCAGGCGAATGATAGGAGTAAGGTATGGCAATGAGCGCCGCCAAATGCAGCACCGCGTCACACCCCTTCATTGCTTCCTTCACTCCATACGGATCACGGATATCGCCCGTAAACACCTCGAATTGCGCCTTTACGTCCGAACTGCAATGGTCCAGCCATCCCCAAGAGGCAAAGGAGTTGTAGAGCACAAAGGCTCTAACTTTGTATCCTTGGCGAACCAACGTCTCCGTAAGATGGGAGCCGATAAAGCCGTCTGCACCGGTTACAAGAACGGTTGAGTTGCTAGCAATTGGATTCATTGAGTTATGTCCCCTGCATCACGATCTCTTGATATGTGCCGATCCGCTTGATGCGTCCCTCACACAGCTCGACGATTTGAGTGCAGTTTTTTAGTGTCGTTAGTCTATGGGCAATTATGAGGATGGTGATCTCATCGCTGAGGCATTCTATTGAATCCATAACCGCTTGCTCGGTTTCGTTGTCCAGCGCACTTGTTGCCTCATCAAAAATAATGACGTCTGCTCGCTTGTACAGTGCGCGCGCTATACCTATGCGCTGGCGTTGCCCCCCTGACAAGCGCACACCACGTTCTCCCACGACGGTTTGGTATTTTTTGGGCCAGGATTCGACTATCTCGTCTATTTGAGCTTTGCGCGCTGCTTGGAAGACTCGCTCGCGAACGATTTGAATTTTGGGCACGCCAAAGGCAATATTTTCTTCGATCGTGCTATCCGCCAAAAAAATGGCTTGGGGCACATGTGCGATGTGTGCCTGCCAAGCTCTTTGATTCCCTATGGTGACGGCTTGACCATCTATCTCTAGCGTACCCTCACTTGGTGTCAGAAGGCCCATAACAATGTCTAGCAGTGTGCTTTTACCACTGCCCGTGGTACCGATAAACCCAACCCGGCTTCCCTTAGCAATATTGATACTTATTTTTTTCAAAACCAATGGCGCTTCAGAACTGTAGCGAAATGAAAGCAGATTCAGCGCAATACTTCGCTGAAAAGGCATTTCCAGTACCGCGGGTTGATCCGCATAATCTGGCAGCGGCTGGTCGAGCAATTCAAGCGTATCCTGCAATGACGCGTTACTGCCTTGGATGCTGGTCCAAGCACCATAAGCCTGCTGCAATACAGGCAGTAGACGTTGCGCTCCTAACGCCAACGCTCCGAGAATTGGAATGGCCTTCGATATACCATCAGCTTCTTGGGCCAGTGCGTAAGCAAGCGCCGCAATGAGCAGCATTCCCAGGGCCTCCATTGCATAACGCGGGCTCGTACTGATAAACGCACTGCTCCCTTGAGCGCGGCGTGACGGAAGATCTGCGTCGCGATAGATCTGGCAATAGGCAGCTTGACTGCCGTCAATAAGCACATCCCGAATACCACCCAACCCTTCTTGCAGGGATTTGATGACTTGTGTAGATTCGCGGGCAATGCGCACGCTGTTACTCAGCAATTTTTCCCGCGTGACGCGAATGATGAAGACGTAAATTAGTCCAAATCCGCCGAATGCCGCCAACGCAATAACTGGATTGACAGACAACAACGCAATGAGAATTGCGACCAACATGATGCTGGACCCAATTAAGGTAAGAATCATCATCATGGTACTGATAACGCCACTGGTTTTATTTGAGATGGCATTGATAATCTCGCTGCTGTTGCGTGCCACATGGACGGCATACGGCTGGTACAACGTTCGGCGATAGATATTGATACTCAGATCGGCACCCGTAGCGAACGACAAACGGGTATTTGCCCATAGCAATAGCAAGCGCATGACACCAGCGCTTATTGCAGCCACGCCAAAAGCAATCGTTAAGGGCAATAAGAGCTGCTCCGCAGAGACCAACCCGAGAAACTGAATAAGGGGCTGCGCTGCGGCGTGCTTGAACACTTGGTCGGGCGCGGTGAGTACACCCAGAAACGGCAGAACAGCACCAATGCTTAGGATTTCTGCAAATGACGCACCAACCATAAGCACAAGCAAGAGGACAAATTGCCCCCTTCGTCGTGGGCTTATGTGGCGCCAAAGTCGGCTGAGCAATTGAGTTATAGGTTGGGATGGGTTCACTTGTTCGAAAGTTAATTGGCGACCAATAATTGATGTTGACTCAGGCTAACCTGGGTATCTTGCCCCAGTAGCTGCATCAACACCACAACTCGTTGCTGCGAAACACTGGATATCAGCCCTTCAAACCCCGACAGTGGACCATCCGCAATGCGGACCCGCTCGCCCGGCTGCAATGGGCTGATGTCGGCATCTTTGGCCGCATTGCGCTGGGCTTCAAAATTGCGGATGTTCTGCAAGGTCTCGCTCTGCATTTGGGCTGGCTCTTGACCAAAACGGACAATGGTTGCCACACCCAAGGTTGATCGCACTGGAGCAAGCGACTGGGCTACTGAGGCCTGCTGAAGAAAAATATAACGCGGAAACAAGGGCTCCAGCACCGCCTGCTGCAGACCACGGAGGCGCTTCATCACCTTGATTCGCGGCAGATAGACGGCATAGCCTTGGCGCACCAAGTTTTCGCAAGCCGGTCGCTCCTGCCGGGCTTTGGTATGGACCACATACCAGGGTAGATTGAAACCGGCAGTCTCTGAATTCATGGCTGGTCAAGTAACGATGCCGCTACACCTGCAAATGCAGTGAAGTCGTCTAAGTGATTTTTCACAATACTGTGAACAATGTGCCAGTTAATAGCTTCGTAGTTGTGCACTGCGATATTACGAAACCCCACTGCTTTTTTCAGACGGAGAGCCAGATCGACATTCAGCACCCCTGCTTTAGCCAGTATGTCAAATGTCTTCCCCATCGTATCGGGAGGTGGCACATCCATACCTGAAATTAGGTGGGCGCCGATGTCTACGCACAACTGGACCGCGCGGCTAAGGTTGAGCGATACGATATCTTGCAAATCGAAGTCTGCACTTAATACACTCGCATCCGTTGGACACTTGGCATCAATGCGCTTTAAACATCGTCGTAGCGACTCTAATTTTTGCTCAACTACTCCCCTATCCACGTCGCCCGCCTTTCTGCCAATATTCGGTTGCGATACGGCATGAAATCAGCCTGATCAAAAAGATGTTGACTGATCAAACGTCCATATGCGCCGTCGCTACCGAGCAGCCGCCGACCATGCTGGAGAATTTGCCCCAGCAAGGGCTCAGTCACCGCTTTTAGATCAATCAGATCCACTGGTCGTCCCGTTTCTTCGGCCAAGGCTTCAATAATTTCTATTTTCTGGGCGATAGTGAGTGCCTGCTGGGCGGTCACAGCAATATCCAAATCACTGTCTACACGCTGGCACCCCTGCGCAACTGAGCCAAACACAATTGCCTGCACCAAATATGGAAAACAAGCCAACACACCCAAGAGCTGGCGATCTAACTCAGATTTAGCCGACATTTGCTTCGTTTGTCTCATGCTGCAATGCTTCAATCTCGGCCTTCAACAACTCATATTCTTCCATCTTGCGCTTGAGGAACCGGCCTGTGAGCGCGGCCTTCTCGGCAATTCCGCTGGGCGTGAGCAAGTAGGCATAGGCAACCTTTCGCGTACTGCTTTGAAAGTTGTGGATTTTGACGGCACCCTTGTCTAGCAGGGCCTGCAAGCAGTAGTTGAGACCGCCCAAGCTCAAACCCAAGGCCTTGGCCAGTTCGCGCTGGGTGAGGTTTGGGTTTTCTTGCAGCAGACGCAGAATCCGGAAATTCGTGTCTTCTTGCTGCTTGCGTAGGCGGGTCGTCATGAGGCGGGAGGCGGGGTATTTATCGCTCAGTCAGGCTACCGCAATGCCATGTCACTTTAATAAGTGCAGCATGCGGTTAATCCGATTCAACTCAGGCATAAACAATCGAATCGTTCGAAACCGTACAAGCTTAACAGGATTTGAACGAGTTAGAAGTCACACCCTACACGCAAGCGTTCTCCGCGCGTACAGTTCAAATCCAGTGTTTCACGCCGAGCGCGGCAACCAAACATCTCGAACGTCCACCATTTATCAGGAGCACCCCATGGTCAAAAAACTGCAAAAAACAAAATCATCCAAAGTGTCTGGCGCTGAGCTGAAAGACAAGGTCAAAGACTCCGCCCAGCAAATCTGGCAGGCAGGGCTTGGTGCCTTCACCAAGGCGCAGACTGAAGGTGCCAAGGCGATTGAGGCCTTAGTCAAAGACAGCGTCAGCATCCAGCGCAAGACCAAAGCTGCGGCTGAGGAGCGGATTTCTGAAGCCACCAGCAAGATGACCAATATGGCCACCGACATTTCATCCAAGGCGACGGGGCAGTGGGACAAGCTGGAAAACATTTTTGAAGAGCGCGTGGCCAAGGCCCTGAACAAACTGGGCGTACCTTCTGCCAAGGATGTCAGCGCACTGATGGCCCGCATCGATGCACTGGAGAAAGCGGTTCAGAAGCTGTCACTCAAGGTGCCTGCTGCCAAGGCCGCCCCGGCAAACGCCGTTGCGCCCAAGGCTGCAGCCCCCAAAGCTGCCGCGCCTAAGGCAAAAGCTGCGACGCCCAAAGCGGCCCCCAAAACCGCGGCCAAGCGCGCGGCACCCGCAAAGAAGGCTGCGCCAGCGGTGGTAACTGAGACCGTTCCAGTGCAGGCTTGAACTTGAGAGCTCTGGCTTAGCGCCAGTCATTTAAGGGGCGCGGTGGCGCCCCTTTTTTTTGTGTTAACAAAGCACTCGCTTGCCAAGGCCTCGCCACCGTGCTGCAACGCAGCAAAAACAGGCGGGCCGGCGCTCTACACTTTGCACCTCTGCATGTGCAAAAGACTGCCCCTTCAAAATAGGGAGGCAGACCGTCCACTGAGAAACCCCTATGGTAAAAAAAGCCCCCCGCCGCACCGCCGAACGCATTCTTGAGGTCACACTGGAGTTGTTCAATCGCTTTGGTGAACCCAACGTTTCGACCACGCTGATCTCGGCCGAGTTGGGTATCAGCCCGGGGAACCTTTACTACCACTACCCGGCCAAAGACGAGCTGATCAACTGCCTGTTTGATCGCTATGAGAAGTCGCTCAACGAGTTGCTGAACGCCAGTGACGATGTACGCGACGTGGAGGATGCCTGGTTTTTCATGCACACCCTGTTCGAGTTGATCTGGCAGTACCGCTTCTTGTACCGCGACCTGAACGACTTACTGAGCAAAAACCGCCGCCTGGAAACCCACTTTCAGTCGGTGCTGAAAAACAAGACCCGTTCGGTGAAAGCCTTGCTGGACAGCATGAGCCGAGCCGGCGCGGTTCGCATTGACTCGCGCGAGGTGGAGGCCACCGCGACCAGCATGGTCGTGGTGCTGACCTACTGGCTGAGTTTTGAATATGTGCGGGACCCACGCAACGCGCTGGAGCCAGCCAACGCGCAGGCCGCGCTGCTGCGCGGCGCGCACCATGTATTAAACTTACTGGTGCCTTATCTGGAAGCCAGTCAGCGCACGCACTTGCAGAGCTTGGCGGGCGCATACAGCGCATCCTAGGCACCTTTGGGACAGGGAACAAAAATGATGACCTTATGGACGGCCTTTGCGTACACGGACGAGTATCCGTTTGACGTTGCCAGCGTCAAAAAGTACTGGGAGCGCCTGCACG
>Ga0247844_1002202_pt1 | contig 32619 bp, 20 predicted proteins | sample LaCtaG_FD_192421 | JGI IMG/M metagenome (GOLD analysis project Ga0247844, IMG submission 192421) | Freshwater microbial communities from meromictic Lake La Cruz, Castile-La Mancha, Spain - LaCruzMarch201714.5m_1 | ecosystem: Environmental > Aquatic > Freshwater > Lake | place: Spain: Castile-La...
ACAAAGTGACCGAAACGCCCGGCTTGCTTCCCTATGCCCACACAGCTGGCGGAGCCGTCATACGCCCCGAAGATAAAGGGCGCATTCGAGGCAATGCCATGACGGCCATGTACGACCAGACGGACCGGCAGATGGAGCAACTCCGCAAGCAAATGGAAACGCTGGTGAATCAAGCCAAGTCGCTCAATTCCAGAATGGAAGTCTCCGAGGTGATCTACCAATCAGATATTCCTTTCCAGCCGGTCATCCACCATATCTACCATCTTTACCAGCGCAAATCGGACGGTAAGCATCTTCTTTCGATGATTGCACCGAATGAATGGGGGCGCAAAGCGCCGTATGACCATTTAGCCAGCGTGCGGCTGTTGGGAGATCATACCTGGGAGGTGATGGAGGGGGGAGTTTGATTTGTTGTCATTTATCGTCATTGGGCGTCATTACGGGGTAATCTCGAATAATGAACCAATGACGGTTAATGACCCCTGACGACCCAATTACCCCCAATGACGGCCGTAGGGAAAAGGGGCATTAATGTCCAAATTTGTTCCATCCAGCTACTTTTCCTAATTTATTCCCTTTATTTGCCGGTAAAATAATCGAAAGTACCGTAAAAGGTTAACTCATCTCTAATGCTAAAGCCACAAGAATGGGATTCTGTGCTGGATAATATTCAATCTGGCAGCACTGTAGTTTGCCTCGGTGCAGAGCTTTTTACCCAAGGAGGATCTACAATATATCAACAGATTGAACATCAGCTTGAAAATCTGGATCATGTACACCTGTACACCGACGGCTTATTTCATTTTCGGGGTTCGGCGGATATGACCTCTTTTACCAGGATCAAGCAGTTTTACCAAAAGGATTTCCTGGAGCTGAACCAAATACTGGAAAAGCTCGCATCGCTTCCGATTCCAGTATTCATCAATACCAATCCGGATCTTGCCTTGCGAAAGATTTTTCAAAATTCAGGCCTTTCGCATCAGTACAGTTATCACCATCCCAACAAACCCGCTGCGGAATTAAAGGAGCCCTCCGTTCAGGAGCCTCTGATTTACAACCTTTTAGGGGATATAGATCATCGGGAAAGTATGGTGCTTACCCATGAAGACCTTTTTGGGTTTTTAGAATCGGTCATGGAAGGGCGCAGTATTTCAAGGTTGTTGAAGGAGCGGATCAATGCATCGTATAATTTTATTTTTATCGGACTGCCCTTTGACAAATGGTACATGAAAGTCCTGCTTCATTTTTTACAAAAGGATGTGAACAAAAGGGCTTTAAAATTTGCTGCCAACCATGCATTTGATGTTGATGTGCAATCCTTTGTGATTGAGGAATTTAAGATCACCTGTGTGCCAGTAAAAATTGCAGATTTTGTGGAGGAGTTGCACCGTAAATGTGGAGAAGCCAATCTTTTAAAAACGCCATTTTCTGCGCCAAAACTCACCCATTATCAACTATGGATTAATAGGGTTAAGGCGGATGAATTGGGGGATTTACTCGATGATTTGGTTGCGTTCTTTACCCAAAATCAGTCCTCAGATATGGATAGCCAGAACCAATTAGTTCACCTGAATGGCCGTCTGGCTGCTCTGGAAAGAATGGTGGGCAAAGGCACCATTGCAAATGATGATGCGGTATTACAACGGAATCAAATTCGCGACACTATTCTTGAATTTTTGAACGAAAAAGTGCGCCCGCTTAACCTATGAAGCAGTTTAGATACCCCGGTGCACAACCTTTCACTACGGCCCAAAAAGATCTGTTTTTTGGGCGGGATGAGGATATTACCAAGCTCCATCGACTAGTCAAAACCGAGTCGCTGGTAGTATTGCATGCCAAATCAGGCATGGGTAAATCCTCCTTGCTCAATGCAGGGATTATTCCTGCTGTGATACAGGAAACAGAATATACCCCCTTACACATTCGCTTCAATGCGTGGACAGAAGGCAAGTTGGATCTCCCTGCGGACATTACCCGCAAAACCATCTCGCCAGAAGGCTCCAAACGGACTTTTATTGACTCCCTGATTAACAATGAGCAATCTCTATGGCATGAACTAAAGGAAACCCAGCTGTTGTCAGAAGGACAACGAAAGTACTTGCTCATTTTCGATCAATTTGAAGAGCTGTTTACCTATCCTGTAGATGCGATTTCAGCCTTTCGCGATCAGTTGGCAGAAGCCCTATACACCAGGATACCGCAGCGGTACAGAAAGGTGTTGGAAGCGCAGATTGAGCAAGGCGTCTGCACCTTGAAAGATCAGGATTTTGATCGCCTACAAGAGCCTATTACAGTCAAAATCCTGTTGAGCGTTCGGTCAGACCGGCTCCATTTGATGGATCGGCTGTCGGTAAGCCTTCCAGATATTTTGGGTAATTGCTACGAACTGGAGACGATATCGCCTGCTCAGGCTATAACAGCTATTGTCGAGCCAGCACGTCGTTCGGGTGATTTTACGGCTCCAGTCTTTACCTTTTCAGCAGCAGCGGTGGATCATGTGGTTGATTTTCTGGACGATGCAGAGCGCCGTATTGAAACCATTCAGCTTCAGATCCTTTGTCGCACCTTTGAAGAGCGGGTAATTCAGGAAAAAATCACCCATTTTGAAAAGGAAACCCTTGGGGAACTGGAGGATATTATTTCCAGCTTTTACAGTCGCCAAATTGATTTGCTGGGCAGTGAAATGGATCAATACCGTGCCCGCTTACTCATCGAAGAAGGCCTTATTGTTCCAGAAGACCGCCAAAGGTTAACCCTTCATGAGGCACAAATATTAAGCTTATTTCAGGTGCCGCGTGCACATCTGGCTATCCTAGTCGACGGTGGATTATTGCGTGCAGAGCCAGCTTTACGCGGCGGATACGCTTTTGAATTGAGCCACGATACCTTGGTTGGTCCTGCATTGGAGGCCCGAAGTAAGAGACGAGAACAGGAAGCCAATGCGGCTAAGCTGGTTCAGGAGCAAGCTGTGGCCAAGGCGTTAGCCGAAGAACGACAAAAACGGCAACGTTCCCGGTTTTTGGCCATCACCTTTGCCATACTCTCTGCAATATCGCTTGTGGCAGCAGTTTGGGCCTGGCAACAAACCCGAATTGCCAAAGCTGCGGAACAGAATGCCAATGCTCAAAAACTGGAAGCAGAGCGCCAACGGCAGGAAGCCTTGAATCAGGGGAAGATTGCCAAGGAAAGTTCTCAAGTGGCTTTGCTCAACGAACAAAAAGCCTTAGATGAAAAGGAACAGGCAGATTTGCAGCGTTCCTTGGCAGTAGAGGCCAAACGGGTTGCACAACTATTGGCCACAAAAGGCAACCGTCTGGAATCGACCATTAGCCGTGAGGACACTTATGCTTATTTGATGCTGGAGGGACGTAGTTACCTCAAGGAAGGGAACTACCGCACAGCATTGACAAATTTCGCCACAGCCCGCTTTGTTCAGGAAAGCCAGGAAGCCAATTTGGGGATAAACGCAGCCAAAACTGGGCTCGAAGCTGAAATGCATATCATTGCAGGCGATCTGGATGCTGCTCGGAACGCTTATTTACGCTTGCAGAATGCCATGCCGGATACCAGCCTCTATTTGGCCCAGAGGCTTGAAGCCATCCAGCAAACTCAAGCTGTTTTCCAAGTGTTGCAAAAAGGGCAAAAGTGGAAGGAGCTGAAAACGCTTCAATTGGATTCCAAGGGTTTGAGCGTTTTGCCGGCTAGTATTGGCGATTTTTCAAATCTTCGGGTGCTTGATTTGTCTCAAAACAGTGGCTTGAGCTATCTCCCGGTTTCCATAACCCGCTTGAGCCAATTGCAAAAACTGGTTATCAATGATGCCGGGCTTTTATCGCTTCCGGATGCAATCGGGCAATTAAAATCTCTGGAAGAACTAATATTGGTCAATAACCAAGCGTTGGAGTTATTGCCTAAAAGTATAGGACAGCTGAAGCAATTGCGGGTTTTGAGCCTGGAGTCCTGTAGTTTTCAACAACTTACCCAAGAGATTGGTCAGTTGGAGCGTTTAAATCAGCTTGATTTAAGTGAAAATCCACTAGTAGCCCTGCCGTTAGAACTAGCCCAGTTAAAACAATTGAGTACCTTGAAACTGAGTCTTTTGAAAACAGGACTGCGGTTTGATTGGGCTGGCACTTTTGAAATTCTGGAGCAAATGCCCAATCTGAACACGGTTGATCTCTCCAAAAATATGCTGCATAAATTACAGCCGGAGGTTCTGGTGGGTTTGGCAAAACTTCAAAACCTGAAAAAATTAAACCTACGAAATAATTCATTTGATGAAGCCTCCAGACAGCAAATCAGAATTTGGCTGCCGAACTGCAAAATTGAATTCTAAGTGATCAGTCAAGCCGAAGTTTTTGCTGTTTTCAAGTGTGTCCTTGGTGGTTTGAAATATTAAATTCTATATTTGCTCGTCGCTGGCTTTAAACCAGGTAATTCTCTAATCTAAATCTTTCCCGCTCGATGAAAATAATCTACGCCCTTCTTCTCTTCTTTATCGTCTTTTCAGCTCAGGCGCAACAGCTTCCCTTGTTTTCACAGTATCGTGAATACGGAGGCGTTATCAATCCTGGTTCAATCCCCTACGACTACTTTTTTAATGAGAAAAAACTATCTTTTGGCGCTTCCTATCGCAAACAATGGGTAACGGCACAAGACGGCCCTTCTACGCAGATGATCCGAGCTGATTATGTGTCAGATAAGGGCAGAGTGGCACCCATTTTAGGGGCATATATCCTCAATGACAAAGCTGGTCGCCTAGGGATGACGGGCATGTATCTGCGTGCAGCCATGCTTATTAGTGATAATCCACTGGATTATGGATTTGCTGCCGGGCTTAACGTTGGGCTGGTTCGCTATACCCTGGACCTTAAAAATGCCCATGTCCAGGATATCAATGCCCTGGCTATTTATGACAATCGTAGCACGCTCTTCCCGGATGTAGGCTTAGGTGTTTATGGCTACACGACCTTTAACAATGAGCACAAGATTTATGGAGGCTTGTCTATGCCACAAGCCCTGAGTCTTGATACTCGTTTCCGAAACGAAGATCAAACGCTTTCCATTCGTCGGGTGCGGCACTTTTACGGAACAGCCGGATACAAAATACCCCTGAGCCAAAGTGGCTTTTTAGAAGGGAATCTGTGGGTAAGGTATATTACCCCATTAAAGCCAAGTTTTGATTTTAACGTGCGGTGGCAAATAGAAGGAAATTCAGGCCCTGTGATGTATGTTGGAACAGGTATGAGTACCAATGGAAATGCCCATTTGGAAACGGGATGTTTGATCGGAGATGAAAAAATTCTGCGTATTGGAGTGGGTGCAGACTTGCCATTTACAGCATTCAGTTCATTTTACGGGACATCTCTTGAGTTTAATATAGGGTACGCAATTGGTCAGTAAGTGCATGAATTACAACCATTTAATTTTCATGCCCATGAAATTTCTGATTTATTTGTCTACCCACCTCAAGGGGCATATACTGCTTTGGGTGATACTGAGTCTGCATTACTCCGAAGGTGTTTTTGCACAAGTGAGTTTTGGAGTGTCCTTTGATGAAAGTGATTATAAAAAAGTTCCCTTAATTGAACCCGCCGCTGGGGTAAAAGGGTTTGATTTTGATACGCCTGAAAAACTATCCCTCCGCCCTTTTTGCCCAGTCCCAGGTGAACAAGGGGAAACGGGTACCTGCACAGCTTATGCTACGGGTTATAGTGCAATGACGCTTTACACTGCATTGGAACAAAGGGTGACTGATTCTGCCACCCTTGCGCAAATGACTTTTTCCGCTGCGTTTATTTACAACCAGATCAAAAAAAACAAGGGGGACTGTAGTGAAGGTATTGCCGTTGAAAATGCACTACGGTTGTTAAAAAGCACGGGTAACTGCCGCTTTGCAGATTTTGATACCATAGAAGGTTGTGATCATCAACCTGATTCTATGCTTCTGGATTCGGTGGGCCAGCATCAGATTCTAGATTACGCAGCGATACTACCCTTTGGTGCCAATAGTGCCCAAACCATTTCGATGCTCCTGCAATTTCTGAGTGATAGTATCCCTCCAATTATTGTTTTTCGGGCTTATGAAAACTTTGTTCGTCCCTTGGCCGGAGAACCTGTTTGGAGCAAATTGCCAGAGGAACAGGAAAGTGGGCTGCATTGTATGGTGGTCACGGGCTATGATAAAGTAGAACGAAGTTTTGAAGTGATGAGTAGTTGGGGCACGGATTGGGCCGACCATGGATTTTATAAAGTCAACTGGAATGATATGGGTGCTGCAACCCTTGCCGCTTATATCATAGTCCCAAATCTTTACATTGCGAATACCTTAAAGGAATATAAAAAAACTGGTGCTTCGCCCGCTTCACCCACTTTGGGGACTTTTGCCCTGGAAGGTGATGTGGAATTTGTCCGGGTGGAAAAAGATGGAAGCGTGCAGCCTTCGGAGTCCTTTTTTCTGGATGAAAATACAGGCTTTTATAAACCTGTTTCGGGTGTTTTTCCATTAAACACCTTGTATCAATTGTATTTAAGTGGAACCACCAAAGGCAAATATGTTTATGTATTTTCCTGTGATGCCCAAAGTGAAACGAAAATGCACTTTCCTAAACTCAATTACAGCGCATTAAGCCCGGGGCGCTATGGTCGTACGGCTATTCCGTCAACCCAATCAGCCCTTCGATTAAATCTGCCTGGCGATGATCTGGTTTGTATTTTATATAGCCAACAAGAAATTCCTGATATAAAACTGCGTATCCAGAGTTTAAAGTGGGCTACCGTGGCTAATTTTAAGGAAAAATTTAAAGATGCTTTTGAGGATCTTCAAGCCTTGCCATTCGGCGGGAATCAAATCCAATACACACCCGATCAATTGAGTTTGCGCGCCAAACTGGTGCTTGACAAAGGTTCTTTAGTGCCAATGGTACTTTGGTTACAAGCAGAAGAAAAATAAGGTAACAATACGAAAATGAAAAAGCTAACGACCTGTATGATTGTAAGTTGCTTACTCTCCGCAATAGGTTCCTGGGCGCAAGAGGATGCCCTGGTGCTGAGCTACGGATTGCCTAAATTAAACGAGCAGCTCTATGATGCCTTCCTGGCTCAGGATGGTGGAATATTATCCTGTGGGAATACGGATATAGAGGACGGTCTTGGAGAAGATGGATGCTGGATGAAGACAGACTACAATGGTAAATTACTGTTCCAAAAATGGATTGGGCGAAGAGGTAGAAATGAAAAAGCACTGGCCATTGCCGAAGACTCGAAAGGGAAAATATGGATCGGCGGGTCTTCCGATAGTTCAAACCATTATATGGCATGGCTAATCTGCCTTAATCCTGGTGGGAATCGAATTTGGGAACGCCAATTGGAGGGGGCAAGCTCCGTTCAGGATATAATTCCCAGCAGGGATGGTCGAAGCATGGCAATGGCCGGTATTTCGAGCGGGCAACTTTGGTTTGGCCTTTGGGGGCTAAATGGCGAAAAACTTTTCGAACCTGCCATGATTGCGCAAATGGAAGGCGCTTCTAATTTTACAGTTGAAAAAGCGGTGCTGTTGGAGGGCCAGAACGCCTGGTATATTTATGGGAACGGCAAAGCGGCCAATGGTAAGCGCCAATTGTTTTTTGTAAAAATGACCCCTTCGGGCCAGCTGATCAATACTGTACTTTTTTTGCCCGATTATGAATTGCTCAATACGGGAGGATTTATACTTACTACAGGCGGGAATTTGCTTGGTGTAGGTACTGTAAAGGTTCCGAGGTTGCAGGAGGAGGCTTTTACGGTTTATATCCCTGCGGATTTGAAGCATGATGATATAAAATTTGAAACCTTTGGCGGCCTGAATTCCAACCATTCGAAGAAAGGCAAACGCTTGGATGAGGCCCATGACATTTTGATGCTGGATGCACAAACCTGTTTGGTGGTTGGGACAACTCAATCTCATATCAGTGGAGCTCAGGTCCCCAATTTTGCGGCCTGGAAAGTGGATCATTCTGGCCATCGTTTGGATGCGAAAATGGGGTCTTATGGAGGAACACGTTCAGAGGAAGGCATAAAAGCTTTGCGGACTTATTCAGGTGATATTTGGATTTGTGGGAATAATGATCACGGAAAACTACTCCGAAAAGACCCAAATTTTGCTTTTACTAGGATCGAAACATTACCCTTACCTGTTTCGTTGGTGCGCTGCAATACACTGAATTTTATTGTTCCGGAATCCGGGTCTTTCTTGCAACCGGGTAAAATGTCGACGCTTGAGGTTGTGATTGAAAACCAATCGAAGGAGCTAATGGAAGGTTTTTATATCACCATTGAGTGTACAAAAGGAAGTCCTGGATGCTTTGCTGGAGCCCGTTATTCAATACCTCCTATTCGAGCTGAGGCCCGATGGGTGGCTCAAATACCTGTTTGGGCGGATCGCGAGATAGTTGCTGGTGCCCGAGAGTTTGAGGTAAAGCTTATTCAGCCCAATGGTGAGTTATGTGTGCAAAAGAAGACAAGCATTACTGTAAGCGAGCAACCAAGGCCAAATCTGGTACTCTTGAATGCGGTTTCCAATCAAACCAAAAAACAACAATTGGCTCGAGGGGAAAAAACTTATGTTGACATAACCCTTCAAAATAAAGGGGAAGTGGCGGCTCAAAATGTATATATCGCATTTGTTGAATCAGAGTCCACAGAACTTGCTATAGCCAAGGATTATTTAATCCCTGTTTGGGAGAAAGATCAGATGCAGACTTTTCAAATGGCAGTGACCGCCAACAAATTTGGGCATAGGAATGAACTTGTTTTGAAAATCTTTGCGGATGGTGATAATCTTGAAAAAGCTTATAGTAATCAAGTAACTTTTAAATTGGTGGATCAGGAAATTGATGCTTTGCCATCTAATATACAGCCCAATAATGTAGAACTCGGAATCCAATGGAATGATGGAAATGAGGTCATGAACCGTAGAACCACTCGGGATAAATACGAACTACATTCGCTGATCAGTTCTAATGTGCAGGTCTCTATGGACGACCTCACATTGATTCATAGTCATGCGAATGGTGTAGATAGTTTTTTGCTGCGCGGCGTAAAAAGTGATGAAATCCAATTTGGTAAAACCCAATTCTCCCATCTTTATAGATCCAGCCAAGAGGTGACCCTGAAGCCAGGAGACAATGTATTGCAACTTGTCGTGAAAAAGGGGGGAAAGCGGGTTGTTACAGCTCCAATGACGGTACATTTTACGATCAATTCGTCCACTTTGTATGTTGTTAGTATAGGGGTGCCCGATCCGACGCTAGGGTTGAAATTTACAGGAAAGGATGCCAGGGACATTGCCAGACTATTCATGCAACAAGAAAATCGCTTGTATGGAACCGTCAATACTACGATTCTTACTACGCCTGACTCCACCCGCGGCACCATCATTTCTGGCACCATTGGTAAATTCAAACATATGAACGAAGCGGGCCTTTTAAAACCAGACGATGGTATTCTGATTTTTATTTCTACCCATGGGATCATTAGCAAAGAGGATTATTTATTCCGGCTAACGGGTAGCGACTTTGAAAGAGTGAATGAAAAGGGTACTAGTGTTTCTTTCCGAGACGACATCCTGGGTAAACTTAAGGACCTAAACTGCCACACTTTCGTACTTTTAGACGCATGCCACAGTGAAGCAGCAGCAGGCCGAAAAGGATTGGAGGATATTCCAACCTATATTATCGAGGATTTTAAAAAAGCCACTAAAGCTATTCGGATGATTACTTCTTGCGGAGTAAATGAAAATTCCTATGAAGATGAAGCCTGGAAAAATGGCGCCTTTACTAAAGTGTTGACGGAACTGCTTGACAACCCAGAAATCTGCCAGAATCTGGATACAGACAAAAATGACTATCTGTCGATTGATGAGTTTTTTGCCCACATACAAAAAGAGGTAAATGCTTTGGTCCGAATTGCCCATCCAGGTCAAACCCAAACCCCTTATGTTTCGCCAGAGGTATTGAATGAGGTGAAAAAAGTGCCTTTTTGGCGGTATTAGAACTATAAACAACGTTTTTAACCAATAACTACAATCTTATGTCTTTTTACGTCAAGGTAACCCGTTTTCTGCTTTTGTTGCTGCTTACCCATACTCTTAATGGCCAAAATGTGGTGATCAGTGACCAAGCCACTGCTACTGCCGATCCGAGCGCGATTTTGGATGTACAATCCAATGATAAAGGCTTTTTAGTTCCACGATTAACTACTGCAGAAAGAACAGTTATTAGCAATGCCGTATTGGGTCTGCTAGTTTTTGATACCGATACCAAGTCGTTTTGGTTTCGTAACAGTACAAACTGGACCGAATTAGCCACCGCAGGTTGGCTGCTCAATGGCAATGCGAATACAGATCCTCTTGCCAATTTTGTAGGTACGACAGATGATCAGCCTATTAAATTTCGGGTGAATGATATAGAGCGGATGTCACTAGATAATAAGGGGCGCTTGTTTTTGCAGGGTGAAGGAAACATCACGGCCGTAGGGGATAGTGCTTTGTATTACAACAATGGAGGCGTTGGGAATACGGCGATTGGATCGAAAACGCTTTTTTCTAATGTAACAGGAAATGATAATACAGCGGTTGGATTTCAAACGCTTTTTTCTAATGTTTCTGGCTCAAGCAATACTGTAATAGGCCAGCAGGCCCTGTTCAATAATGTTAGTGGTATCAGGAATTCCGCTTTTGGCCATAACGCACTTGTTAACAATACCGAAAGCTACAATTCGGCTTTTGGTTTCAACGCGATGCGGAACAATACACTCGGAATCGAAAATACAGCTGTTGGTTATGAAGCACTTTCCAATAATCTAAGTGGTTCCAGGAATTCCGCTTTTGGCCATAATGCACTTACTAACAACACTGAAAGCTTTAATTCGGCTTTTGGATTCAATGCTTTGCGTGACAATTCAAGTGGGAGACAAAATACAGCTGTTGGTTATCAGGCCGGCCAATCACATCTTTCAGGAGATAAAAACAGCTTCTTTGGATATGATGCAGGAAGTGGCAACCTTACAGGTCGAGAAAATACCTTTATTGGAAGCAGTGCAGGCGATCAAAATATGGACGGAATCAAAAATGTATGTATAGGTAGTGGGTCAGATGTGGCTTTGCCTGGGTTAACAAATGCTGTAGCAATAGGTCATAGTGCGGTTGCTACTTCTAATAATCAAATTAGACTAGGTGATGATAATATTCAGAGCATCTGCGGAATAGTGAATTTTACAACTTGTTCCGATGCTCGATTTAAAACAAACATTAGAGAAAATGTCCCTGGTCTGGAATTTGTCCGCAAACTACGTCCAATTACTTACCAGTTTGATAAGGAAAAATTAAATGCTTTTAGAGGGAAAGGGGCAGAAGAAACACCAACTAAATCCCCAAATGAACCTACAACTAATCTTGAAGGCATTCGGTATACTGGATTCCTTGCGCAGGAAGTTGAACAGCTTGCCACTTCAATTGGGTTTTCATTTTCAGGGGTGGATACCCCAGAAAATGAAAAGGATATCTACGGCTTACGCTATGCAGAATTCACAGTTCCTTTAGTCAAAGCTGTCCAAGAGCAACAAGCGATCATTGAATCTCAAAAAACAGAGATTGAAACCTTGAAAACCCAACTTGGTATGATGCAGCAACAAATGCAGACTTTAATCGGAGAAGTCCAAGCGATCAAAAAAACGGGTAAAAAAATCGAAAATAGCAAATAATTATCTGGATTTCGAATCTCAAATTTTATTGTCGAACACACTCTAAACTTAATAACAATCAAAAAAGCACTCAGAAAATGCTAAAATTTAAACTCACCCTGACTGTTGTAGGACTTCTGTTGGTTACCGCTTCTTTATGGGCACAAAATGTGGTGATCAGTGACCAATCCGGGGCAAATCCAGATGTAAATGCTATACTTGATGTGCAATCCGCCAACAAAGGAGTGCTTTTCCCCCGGATGAGTACCACTGGGCGGATAGCATTGGGCAATGCCAACCCGCAAAACGGATTATTGGTATTTGATTCTAATACCAATACATATTGGTACTGGGTAAATAGCGGTTGGGTTGAATTGGCAACCCCTAAGAAGGAAATTGTGATCATCGAAGAAAGAACAAGTGCTTCTTTGGGAGATGATGGAGGTGCTGCACCCAATAATTTCATGCGGCGAAAGATCAATACCATTGAACCCTCCAATAGCGCAAATGTGTCTATTGATAATGTAAATTACACTTTTACATTGCAATCAGGCATTTACCTTATTCAAGCAAGTGCGCCAGCATTTGCAGTAAATAGGCATCAGCTTTTGCTACGGGATGACCTTATTGGCGGTGCAGAATTGGTAGGCACCAATGAATTCAGTTATCAGTCCGCGGGTGTTCAGGATTTTGTGGAACAAACAAGATCCTCTATTTATGGCTTTGTAACCGTACCGCAGAATTCGTCGAGAATCTATTATCTGGAGACCTGGGTACAAACTACCTCCTCCAATAATGCTGCGCTGGGTTGGGCACATAGCGGTCTAGGGCCTGGAACCGAAAATATTTACGCACGAATAATCATTGAAAAAATTGATTAATTCTGCCTTTAACATCAAATCAAGATTTTTAAATTTACAGCATTTAAAGTACTACGCAATAGCTTTTTAAATGTCTCTAAATTCCCTAAAATGAAAAAAAATATTCTCATTGGGTTACTTGTTTTCCACTGCTTTAATATTTCAGGACAAAATGTCGTGGTCAGTGACGTCGCGAACGCAACGGCCAATGGAACAGCTATGCTGGATGTACAATCCACCTCAAAAGGGATGCTGATACCCAGAATGACCACACAGCAACGGGAAGGCATTAGTAATGCTGCGCTTGGGCTGCTGGTATTTGATTTAACAACAGAGTCTTTTTGGTTTAAGGCTACTACGGGTTGGGTTGATTTGTCTGCTAACAATAATGTCATTACAACCAGCACTTCCGCCGGAGGAGATTTGAATGGAACTTACCCTGATCCTACAGTGACCCAGATTCAGGGGCGGCCAGTATCAGGTATTCCACCACAACAAGGCCAGGTTATGATGTTTGACAATAATGCATGGAAGCCCATTGATTTGCCCATTTACACTCGGGATATCGCCATTTTTGAAGAACGACAGCCTCAGGGAACTTGCCTGAATTATGCGGATAACGAAGCAAACACATTGATCAATAGAAGATTAAATACAGTGCAGGCGAGCAGTCCGAATGGAAGTGTCTCCCTGTTAAACCCAAATACTAGTAATGCAACCCTCCAGTTCCAACCCGGTAAATATCTTGTAAGCGCTTCTGCTACTATTGTTTTGGGAGGAGCGCATAAACTTCTTTTAATAGATGAGGTAAACCAGAATCAAATCGTTTTGACGGGTACTTCTGAACTTTCCAACAACGGACCAGTGCAAACGTCATCTAGCATTTTAGGTGTCATCACGGTTGGACCATCAGGACAAACGATGAAACTTGTGAATGTTTACAACAGTGCTGCCGGTAGTTGTATTTTTGGAACATCTGCTAATGTAAACAACGCCGCAGAAGTTTTTGCAAGAATCATGATTGAAAAAATTGAGTAATTAATCATGATTCAGAAAATCTAATAGTACCAACTTCTTTTACATCATAAAATTCTAAATGAATATGAATCCAAGATTACTCGCCTTAGTTCTGCTCGTTTTTTCATGCTCGACAGGCTTTTTTGCCCAGGGTGTCCTTCGGGTAGGAAATACTTCATTCCTAAAGGTATCGGGTGCGGCCTTTATAAAATTGGACAGCATGAATCTGGACGTGGCCGGAAGTTTTTCAGCAGGGGCCGGAACCGTCGAATTTCAAGGCGTTACATCTGACGCTACAATCAGCGCTGCACAACTGCTGGTGTTCAATAACCTGGTCGTGAATAAGTTTGGCAAAACCCTTCAATTCAACACCCATATTCAAGCAGACGGTAATGTTACCTTCACTGCAGGTATGGTGGAATTGAACAACAAAAACCTCACACTTGGCCAACCCGGTGGTATCCTGATCAATGAAACTGAAGCAAGTCATATCACCGGCCTTTTCGGGGGTAAAGTGATCCTGACCACCAGCTTGAGCAATCCGAATGCAAACAACCCCGGCAACATCGGGGTATCCATTACCAGTAGCAGCAATTTGGGGGCTACCACCATCCAGCGTGGACATATTCCGCTGGTTTTGCCAGTGATTGGCAATTCGGTAAACCGATATTTTGATGTAAGTCCGACAAATAACACCAATCTGAATGCCACACTTAGGTTCAACTATTTTGATAGTGAACTAAACGGGCTTTCTGAACCAACCCTGAATCTGTTTCGGCAAAATGGAAGTGTTTGGGAATCCGGTAGTTTGATCAGTACTGGAATGCAAACCCGGGATGGGAATTCTAATTTTGTGCAAATGCCAAACCTGGAGCATTTGTCCACCTGGCGTTTGGCAGCTTGTGGCGTTTTTACGCCCACGATCACGGGTTCCGCCTCCTTCTGTATTGGTGGCAATACCCCACTGGATGCTGGTGCCGGTTTTGCTCAATATCTTTGGTCCAATGCGGCAACCACCCAAACCATTTTGGTCAATAGCCCAAATACCTACACCGTAACCGTATCAGATGCAAACGGCTGCACCGGCACTGCCAGTATGGTGGTTACGGAAAACACGGCGTTGTCGCCAATGATTACGGGCCCTAATGTACTCTGTGTAAATGGTACAATTCCCCTAGATGCAGGAAGTTACTCCAGCTATTTGTGGTCGAATAATAGTACCACTCAAAGTATTGTGGTGAATATGGCGGGTACTTATTCGGTTACGGTAACTGATGCGAATGGATGCACTGGTACGGATACTCAGGTGATTACTCCCGGATCACCCGTTTTGCCCAATATTAGTGGCAATCCTACTTTTTGTATCGGTAATAGTACAACGCTGGACGCAGGAAGTTACTCCAGCTATTTATGGTCGAATAATAGCACCACTCAAGGTATTGTGGTGAATATGGCTGGCACTTATAGTGTGATAGTTACCGATGCCAATGGATGCACAGGCACGGATAGTCAAGCGGTGAATCAGAGTGCTCCAATTACGCCCATCATCACGGGTTCAGCTACTTTTTGCTTAAATGGCAGTACCGTTTTGGACGCTGGTTCTGGTTTTGCTAGTTACAGTTGGTCAAACCTAAATCTCGATACCACCCGAACCATAACTGTTAGTGTGGTGGGTACCTACACCGTAACCGTCACGGATGCAAACGGTTGCACAGGAACAGATAGCCAGGTCGTTAATCAAACTACCGCATTGTCGCCAACGATTACCGGCCAAACGGCGTTTTGTCCTGGCGGTATGACCGATTTAAATGCTGGATCCGGTTTTGCAACATATAAGTGGTCCAATGCCGCAACAACATCAACCATTACAGTAAATACCGGAGGACTTTATACCGTAGAAGTATCTGATAATGGAGGCTGTACTGGAACAGCTTCGGTACAAGTAAGCATCCATCCTGCGGTAACAGCCAATGCCGCTCAACCTGATACACTGGACTGCAATACAAGCCAATTGACCCTCATGGCCACCGGCCCGGGTCTAACTTTTAAGTGGGCAACCAGCAATGGCAATATCCTAAGCGGAAGCACTTCTGCCAATGCAATAGTAGATGAAGCAGGTGATTATCAACTCATTGCCACCAGTCCGACCACGGGTTGCACGGGTACAGCTAGTGTAGTGGTGGTACAAACAGGCACACCAATTTCAGGGGTGACATTGGATCCTTCCGATGCCAATTGTTACGGTAATGCAGATGGGCAAATCGTAATCAGTAATGTTGCCAATGGGACATCCCCTTTCCAATATGCATTAGGAGCTAATGGGGCTTTTCAAACCAACAATACATTCAATCAATTATCCCCAGGACAATATATCGTACGGGTAAAAGGTGCGGACAATTGTATCACACAGCAAACGGTAAATATAGATGGCCCAGATTCCTTATTTGCATTTATCGATAAACCTGATTTGATTAAAGAAGGGGAAATGGTGAACTTAGAACCAACGGTTTCCGGTGGGATGGGCCCTTTTTCCTATCAATGGGAGGGGCCAGCAATGAGTTGTACGGATTGTGCGATGCCTACTGTTAACCCGATATTTTCTGCCATTTTTAGTCTTACGGTTACAGATGCAAATAACTGTACAGCTTTAACCACAGTTTTAGTGGAAGTTGACAGCGATTCAGGAACGGATATTATTACACCTGGAGACGATGATGGGGCAAATGACACCCTTACCTTTACTGAATTGGAGGACGGATCAGGAAAATACGAGGAAAACGATATCGTAATTTTCAATCGCTGGGGACAGGTGGTTTATAAGGCAGCACCCTATAAAAATGAGTGGAATGGCGTAAATCAGAATGGCAAAGAATTGCCCGAAGGAACTTATTATTATGTGCTTTTGCTTCGTGACGGTGTGAAAAATGCTAAATTCGGAAATGTGTTGATTATCCGATAATCAAGTAGGTAGCTCACTTTTTTAAGCTTGGAGTCTGACCAGCATTCATTCGTAAATCTATATTTCAACCCCTTTTTCTACCTTTGCTATTCCCGCCACCAAATTTCTGAACATATCCAGTGTTTTAATACCCAACTTTCCAAATAATACTTGGAACTCGAGCCTATAATGTCAGGTTTACCCTGGATATTAAGCCCGAAGCCCCCCAAATCACCAAATAAACCAATAAACACATCCACCATTCCATGGAACTTTCTGCTCGCTACACCCCCTCCGAAATTGAAGAACGCTGGTATGCCCACTGGGAAAGCCGGGGCTATTTCCATTCTGTACCCGACGAACGCGAGCCGTTTAGCATCGTGATTCCCCCGCCGAACGTGACCGGTGTTCTGCACATGGGGCACATGCTCAACAATACAATTCAGGATATATTAATTCGAAAAGCCCGGCTCGATGGCAAAAATGCCTGTTGGGTGCCTGGGACGGACCATGCCAGCATTGCCACGGAAGCCAAGGTCGTGCACTGGCTGCGTGAGGAAAAAAAGCTGCGCAAAATGGACCTCACACGGGAGCAGTTCATGGATTATGCCTATCAATGGAAAGATAAATACGGGGGCATTATCCTGCACCAATTGCGCAAACTCGGAGCTTCCTGCGACTGGGAACGCACGGCCTTCACCATGGACAAGGGTTATTATGCCGATGTGATTCGGGTGTTCATTGACCTATATAAAAAAGACAAACTCTATCGTGGCCTCCGCATGGTCAACTGGGACCCGGAAGCCAAAACGGTGCTTTCGAACGAGGAGGTGATTTATCACGAAGAAAACGCACAACTCTATCATATTCAATACAAAAGTGCCGATGGCGGCGTAGGAGTAACGATTGCCACCCAACGCCCGGAAACCATTTTTGCCGACGTAGCTATTGCGGTGAACCCTAAAGACCCACGCTACAAAAGCCTGGTTGGAAAGCAGGTTTTGATTCCGCTCATTGACCGCGCCATTCCCGTCATTGCCGACGATTATGTGGACATTGAATTTGGTACAGGCGCCCTAAAAATCACCCCGGCGCACGACCCCAATGACTATGAAGTTGGGCAACGGCACAAACTGGAAGTCATTGACACCATTGCCGACGACGGCAAAATAAACGAGCAATGTGCCTTCGCGCCCATCGTTGGCCTTGATCGTTTTGAGGCCCGCAAACAGATGAAGGGCTTTTTGGAAGGAAGCGACAGTTTGGTTAAAATCGAAGATTACAAGACCAACATCGGTCGCTCGGAACGCACCAACTCGGTGGTGGAGCCCAAACTTTCGCTCCAGTGGTTTGTAAAAATGACGGATCTCGGCGCCCCTGCGCTTAAGGCCGTGATAGACGAGGAGGTGAAGTTTTACCCGCCTCATTTCCAAAATCTCTACCGCAACTGGATGGAAAACCTCCGAGACTGGTGCATTTCGCGCCAACTCTGGTGGGGGCAGCAAATCCCGGCATGGTACTTGAAAAGTGAGGGTTTGAGTCAGGAAACCCATGTGTTTGTGGCAGCCTCTGCGGAAGAAGCCCTTTCCCAGGCACAAGAAGCCACAGGAAATAAACAATTGACCCTCAACGATCTGCGCCAAGATGAAGACGTGCTCGACACCTGGGCATCCTCCTGGCTTTGGCCAATTTCGGTGTTTGATGGCTTCAACAAACCCGATGGCGAGGTAGCCTATTATTACCCCACCAATGTACTGGTGACGGGTTGGGACATCATCTTTTTCTGGGTAGCGAGGATGATCATGGCGGGTTATGAGTTCCGGGGAGAAAAACCGTTTCAGGCCGTGTATTTCACAGGGATGGTGCGCGACAAACAACGCCGCAAAATGTCCAAATCGCTGGGCAATTCGCCGGACGCGCTTCAACTGCTCGAAGATTTTGGCGCAGATGGTGTTCGTTATGGTCTTATGTCGAGTGCGGCAGCAGGCGGCGACATTCTTTTTGACGACAAACTTTGTGAGAATGGTCGCAATTTTTGCAATAAACTCTGGAACGCCCTGCGTTTGGTTAAGGGGTGGCAGATTACAGAATCTGCTGAAAATGAGGATATTGCCAAGAAAAACGCTTTAGCAGTTCAATGGCTGAACGACAAATTCCAGCAGGTACTCCTACAAGCCGAAGCCGATTTTGAACAATTCCGGCTCAGCGAGGCTTTGTTGGGCCTCTACACCTTTATATGGGACGATTTCTGTGCGTGGTATCTGGAGATGATAAAACCGGGCTACGAGCAGCCGATTGATCGTGAAACCTACGAGGCTACTTTGGATATTTATTCCAAAATCATGGTCGCGTTGCACCCATTCATGCCCTTTGTGACCGAGGAGATCTGGCATCAACTCCGCGAGCGTTCAGTGGGCGACGATGTGTGCATCCAGCAATATCCGAAGGCGACTACTTTTGATAACGCCTTGATTGTCAAAGTGGAATCAGCAAAAACCATCATCACCAGCATTCGAGATATTCGCAATCAGAACCAGGTAAAGCCGCGCGATCCATTGGCCATCACGGTACAAGAGAGTGATACGGCGAGGACACTTTTTGCCCAAGAAGGTTTCCGCGAAATGTTGATGAAAATGGCTGTGCTCGAATCGCTCGAACTTTCCAGCGAAGAACCGGAAAACGCCAAATCCTTTATTGCTGGCACAGACAAATTCTATGTTGAACTCAACCAAACGATTGATGTAGAAGCCGAGCGCAAAAAATTGACCGAGGAACTTGAATACCAACGCGGTTTTATACGCTCCATTGAAGGGAAACTTTCCAACGAGCGTTTTGTAAATAGTGCCCCCGCCGCTGTGGTGGAAAACGAGCGAAAGAAAATGGCTGATGGTTTGGCTAGGGTGCAAATTTTGGAAGAGAGCCTTTCTAAACTTTAGATTGAGTGGCTTGGTGAAATGGTAAACATCTGCCTCAGCTTTCCGTATCTTTACTGCTTGTAAGCTCATTCATTTCCATTCTATCACGCGATAATGCGCCGCATTCTGCTCCTTTTAACTTTCGTTTGTTTGCTCTTCGTCCGATGCGCACGAGAAGTAATCATTGACCTGCCAGAGGAGCCAGCCAAATTGGTCGCAGTATGCCATTTTACCGAGGGGCAAAATTTTCGTGTCAAAATCTCACTCAGCAAACCTGTGAATGATGTCAGCGAGCCTGATTTTCTACAATCTATGGTAGGTGAGATAGAACCTACACTTTCGGTGAACGGCCAGTTTTGGGATCGCCTTAAACCCGACACCACTGACACAGACGAAATTACCTACTGGGAAAGCAACCGATTCCAACTTGCTGAATCCGAGGTAGAATATTCATTTTCATTACGAATATCTGGTTATCCACCCATTCTTTCTTCCAGTAAGATCCCGAAGAGGGTTGAATTGGATCCAATCGTTTTGGGATCGGGGGATATTACAGTGGTTCAGTTGAGCGATGGGATGAGCGAACTCCGAGTTCCGCTCGAGCTTCGACTGAAAGAAGTGCCCGAAGGCGCACATTACTTCGCTTTTAACCTTACACACGAGACGCAGGTGCACCCCGACCCGCTCGACCCTGAATCTTATACAGAAGAGAGTCGCACGAACTTCCTGGCCGATGGACGCACCTTTTCACTGCTTCACGATATCCCCGAACCCGTGGTACTTATCAATGAGAACTACTGGGCCGATGACCGTCGTACCCTTTATCTCGTGGCGCGTATCCCATTTGATCCTATCACCGAACGTCCAAGCATTATTTTTGTGGAATGGCGTACCCTTTCTGAGCAGTTTTACCGCTATCATCTCTCCCTTTCTCGCCAGGGAAGTAATTTGCCATTTAGCGACCCCGATGCGGTTTTCAACAACACAGAAGGGGGCTATGGAAACTTTTCAGGGTACGCAGTTTCTTTGGACACGGTTTTGATTCCAAACTTCTAAGCCTTTGTGCCACTTTGCTCGTTTGCGCTCAATTATTTGAAAAGTGGTTTGCGCTTTGCCATTTACCCTTGTTACTTTTGCGACGCACTTAAGCAGGATAAATTTTTCAAATAAAACGATTCCGCATGAAGCGGGATGAAAAGCCTTAACGAATGAGCAAAATAACTGTAGTAGGCGCCGGTAATGTGGGCGCAACATGCGCCAATGTTTTGGCACATGCAGATGCTGTAAATGAAGTAGTACTCATTGATATTCAGGGGAATATGGCCAAAGGCAAAGCCCTTGATATCTGGCAGCAAGCGCCAATCGATGGCTACTCTACCCGTGTGGTCGGCGGTGACGACTACGCACTCACGGCGGGTTCCGACATTGTGATCATTACTGCGGGAATTCCTCGCAAGCCGGGTATGAGCCGTGACGACCTGATCTCCACCAATGCAAAAATTGTAGTTTCTGTTACCGAAAACATCCTCAAGCACACTAAAAATCCGATCATCATCGTGGTATCCAACCCACTTGATGTGATGACGTATGCTTGTTGGAAAGCCTCTGGATTGTCTGACAAACGTGTAATCGGTATGGCTGGTGTGCTTGATACAGCACGGTATCGCGCATTCTTGGCTGAAGCACTCGACGTATCTCCCAAGGACATTCAGGCGGTGTTGATGGGCGGACATGGCGACACGATGGTGCCACTGCCCCGCTACACAACCGTGAGCGGCATCCCAGTAACTGAATTGATCCGCAAAGACAAACTCGATGCCATCCTGGAGCGCACCAAAGTGGGCGGTGGAGAATTGGTGAACCTCATGGGAACCTCTGCCTGGTATGCTCCAGGTGCAGCTGCTGCCCAAATGGCCATCACCATTTTGAAAGATGAAAAGCGGATTTTCCCCTGCTGCGTTCGCCTCAATGGACAATACAAATTGAAAGATATTTTCGTGGGAGCTCCGGTTAAACTCGGCAAAAAAGGCATTCAGGAAATCATAAAACTACGTCTGAAAAAAGACGAACTTGCCTTGCTACATCAATCCGCCGAATCCGTCAAGGAAGTTGCGGATGCGCTGGATGCGATGAAACTTGTTTGACCTTTGACTGTTGGACTAATGGACGTTGGAATTTGGACTTGCACTCGATATGGTGTTAATTTTTGCTTAAGCAGGTCTCAAGTCCAACGTCCCACAGTCTAACGTCCAACAGTCCAACGTCCAACAATCCAACAATCCAACAATCCAACAGTCCAACGTCCAACAGTCCAACAGTCCAATGCCAGCACCCTCTTTTTGGAATGAAATGGTCTCTGTGAAAAACGGGGAAACGCTGACAGAAATGGCAGAGAAGCAACCAGTTATGCTGGTTTTTCTGCGGTTTTTTGGGTGTTCTTTTTGCCGTGAGGCTATAAGCGATATTGCTCAACGGCGGGCAAAATTCGAAGCCAGCGACTTCCGGGTGGTCTTTGTTCACATGGCGCCTGATACCGCAATGGCTGAAAAATTTTTCAAGAAATATAAGCTTTACCCTGTTGACCATATCCAGGACCCGGAGAAACGTTTTTATCAGGCTTTTGGCTTGGGGCGGGGTACCCCACAACAACTTTTTGGTCTGATGAATTGGATTCGGGGTTTTCAGGCCAGCGTGATCGAAGGCCATGGCATGGATTCAAATTTTGAAAGCCTTGCACTGGGCGACGGTTTTCAAATGCCAGGCGTGTTTGTGCTTCACAAGGGTGAAATAATCCGCTCTTATATCCATCGCTATGCCCACGACCGACCGGATTACGAAGAGATTTGCCAGATATAGCAGCAGAACACTTCTGGTTCTGATGGCATTTGGGATGTCTTTTCAATTGCTCCGGGCACAAACGCCCGAAAGCGTCTGGAATCATCCTCCCCCTGTCACTACTTCGGCGGATAATATCCCAATATCCCAATATCCCAAGCTCCTCCCCACTGCAATGGTCCGCGATGTCCGCTTCGAGCGCACAGGCTACACCTTTTGGAAGGCCGACTCGCTTCCTGGCAAAGGCGTTTTGTCCCTTTCAGAACGTCTTTTTTGGGAAAATGCGCTCGATGTCCGTGCCAACGCGCCGGGTACTTTGGCCACCATTTCCGTGCGCGGTGTAGGTTCTAGCCGCACGCCTGTTTTTTGGAACGGGTTAAACCTGCAAAGCCCCATGAACGGAGTAGTAGATGCTGCACTGCTTCCCCTTTGGCCCGATGATCAATTGGAAATTCACTATGGCGGCCAAAGTGCTGCACAAAGCAGCGGATCAATGGGAGGGAGTGTGGTCGTTGTGCAAGGCAAGCAGCATTTTGAAAACGGTTTCTCCGGATTTGCCAGCGGAGCGGCAGGCAGTTTTGGACGTTGGGAAGGCAGTGGCGGGCTGGGCTTTTCTGGCAAAAAAATTGCCTCGAAAATCCGTGGATCATGGCAGCAATCCGACAATGACTTCAACTTTCAGAAACAGAGCCTTAATGGGCAATTTTATCCATCTCAGCAGATCAACAACTATCTGGAAAAGAAGGATTTGCAACAGTTTAATCAATGGAAACTCAACCCAAAAAATGCGCTAAAATCAGCGGCCTGGGTTCAAAACGTTTTTCGGGAAATACCTCCCGCCACGACTGAATCCGCCCTAATAAGTTGGCAGCAGGATCGCGCACACCGCGCACTGCTCACCTGGGAAAACGCCCCCAACACACGCACATTCTGGACAACCCGAGCAGCCTGGCTCGATGATTTCCTCGCTTTCCACCGCTCCGGCGACACGGATACAAGCCGTTCAAGACAAGCATTGCTGAGTACCGAACGTTCGGCTTCCATTGGCAAACAATGGGCGTGGCGCGCCGGCAGTACCGTCCTTCGTCAGTGGGCGCAGGTGGATGGTTATGCTGACAGTACCCGCTGGTTTGGGCAGTCGCGACTAGCGACTTTTGCCATGAGCGAATGGAAAAAGAAGGCTGTAAGGCTCTCTGCTTTGCTGCGACAAGAGTGGGTGGAGGCGCAAGCTGCTCCGTTCACGGGGTCGTTGGGGGGGCAGATTGGATTGGGAAGGGTAGGAGAGGGCAAGTTTCATTTTTCCCGCAACTTCAACTTGCCTACGCTCAACGACCGATTTTGGCAAAGCCTGGGTAAGACCGATTTGCGTCCTGAAAAGGGCTATTCTACCGGCATCACATGGGCTTTTCGCCACCCAGGTTTTTCCTTCGAACTGACTGGTTTTCAATTAATTTTAAACGATTGGATTTTATGGCAACCTGATTCGACTGGTTTTTTTCGGCCAGGCAATTTGCGCAAGGTATGGAGCAGGGGAGTTGAAGGTTCAAGTCATTGGTCATTGGTCAATGGACCTTGGAAATTCCAGGCTGCAGGTAGACTGCAATTTTCAAAGACAACCAATGTAGCTGTGTATGGCGGCTCGGAAAGTGTGTTGGGAAAGCAGTTGCCTTACACCCCAAATGTATCGGGCGGAGGATCGCTGCGCGTATCACGAGGAATGTTTTCGGCGGCGTATTTGCAACAATTCACGGGCGAGCGATTGGACAACAGCGGAAAAGCCATTGAAGGGTTTGGTGTCGGGAATGTGCTGGCCTCCTGCGCATTGTTATCACGCCGCCTCACTATAGATTTTCGAGTTGAAAACCTATGGAATGCTCGGTACGAGATTATCCGCTACCGGCCGATGCCGGGGAGATCATGGCGGCTTGGGCTGGCTTATCATTGGTGATTAAAACGGCCGGATCCCTTTGGGATTTTTCTCCACATACCCTAAAATAATCCGCCCCGCGTCGGGGTCTGGAAATGAAGTAGACAGGCATTCTAGCAAATCCTCTACACTTCGCCCTCCTCCGTCCCCCCCTGCCAAGCCTTGGCGGGGAGGAAGACTACGGCGGGTAAACGCATCTTCCACACTGACATAACCAAATCCCAGGTATCGTCCTTCTTGCACCCCCACCACGGCCACTTCTCCCTCGTTGCGGCCTTTTTCTACAAAGAAAAAGCTTCCAGAGAGTCGTCGGGAAAGCTTCGCAATGGCAGTTTCTACGCGCAGGTTGTAATCTTCTGGCGACTCCTCACCCACGCAGGCACCAAAGCATTTTTTGATTTTGTAATGGAAACAGGCCTGTTCAGAACTATCCAAATGCGTTAGACGATGGCAAAGTTCATGCTGATATACAAGGCTTTGCAAATAATTGCGTGCATTGTCAGGCTTTGGATATTCGGCGATTAGTTCAAGATTTTTAGCATTTTTAACCGAATTTTTGCCGAAAGCAAGGCATTTGTACCCCTGCAAATCTATATAGGCGAAAATCGCCCCGGCATATTGCCGCGTGCGTTGAGCGCGGTTCACCGCCGGTTGTAAGCGTTTGATTTCGGCGCTTTCGTGAAGCAGCGCCACCAGTTCGCTGCCAGTAACTTCCCAACTAATGTCGGCCACACCCACGCGAATTTTTTCGCCCTTAGCGGTCTGGTCGGCAAAATGCTCAAAAAGCCGTTTTCGGATGTTCAAGCTCTTTCCGACGTAAATGACATGGCCGGCTGAATCATGAAAATAATAAATGCCACAGGCTTCGGGTACAGCATGGAGCCGTTCCAGGGTGATGTTGGGTGGGAGTTTGGTCTCCTTTACGCCTAAATTTACGAGCGATCGGATATTTTGCTTTCCGGATTGTTCGCCCAAAATCATTTCAAAAAGCCGGGTCGTCGCCAGGGTGTCATCCAAGGCTCGGTGGCTCTTATCTGCGTGGATTTGGAAATGGTTTTTGAGGTTGCTGAGACTATAACTCGGTAAGCCCGGAAAGACCTTTCTGGCCAGCCGGACGGTGCAAAGTTGCCGACGTTGAAAATCGTATCCCAGTCGCGCAAATTCCTCACGCACAAAGGAATAGTCGAAAGTAACGTTATGCGCCACAAAGATTTTACCCTCCGTCAATTGCACGATTTGTTTTGCAACCTCAAAGAATTTGGGCGCATTGGCTACCATTTGATCCGTTATGCCCGTGATTTGGGTAATTTGCCTGGGAATACTCCGCTCCGGGTTGAGCAAAGTCGAAAATTTATCCACGATCCTTTCCCCATCGTGCAGCACAATGGCAATTTCGGTAATGCGCTCGTAGCGGGCTACGCCGCCGGTCGTTTCAACGTCTATGATTGCGTACATGGAACGCGGATTACGCGGATTTTCGCTGATTGTTAAAAGTTGAGTACCAAACCAGTATTTATACAAATGGTTGAAAAACGGAATGGCGCGGGCATCTAAAAATCCGCGCAATTCCGCCGCCTCCGCGTAATCCGCGTCAGATTTTCCAATCCAGGCGCAAGGTATAATTCCTTGGACCTTCCAAAAGGGCGGGCCGGACAGTGTACTCCTCATTGAGGAGATTTCCGCATAAGGCGCTGATTTTGATGGCTTTTGTAAGTTTATAAGAGGCACGGAGGTCAACAACCGTGAATCCATTGTTGTTAGCTAACCTGAAGTCGCGTACACCCGGTAGACCATATTCAAAGATATTGTCTATGGACTGCATATGACTATTGAATTGCACCGAGGCGCCTACTGCAAGACGATCCAAGCTGTATTCCGCATCAAATTTAAAAGTGTTCCGAAAGCGATATTTGAGTACGTTGGTGGAATCTGATGCCTTGTAAACAAAGGTTGCCAGCGAATCGTTGAATTCCTTGTACTTAGGGTTGGTGCTTGTGAAACCTGTGAGCAACGATAAGGTGCCTTCACCCAATTTACCCTGTCCCAGCAAGGAAATTTCCCAGCCTGTTATCCGGGTATCGCCCGTATTCTGCGATTGGAAACGGGCGACAATTGGTGGATTCACATTGATATCAAAATAAACGCTATCCAACACAAACTCCATCATTTTCTGGTACTCTGAAACAAAGCCCGTCAGGTCCACATAACCCTGCCAGTTTCCCACTTTAAAACCTTGTTTTACACCTATTTCAGCCGTCCATCCTGTTTCAGAAACCAATTGTGGGTTGGGGGCCACTGAATTGCCTACGCCAAAATCAGTGCTGATAAATTTCTCTGCAATGGTCGGGTAACGATACCCTTGTCCCCAGGAAGCGCGCAAATAAGTAGCCTTTGCCAGCCGATAGTTTGCACCCAGGCGATATACCGGTTTGGCCTCCTTGGTCAGACCATCTGGAATAACGCCCAGTAGTTCGGTACGCAAAAAGATGCTATCAGGGCTGTGCTGTACGTTTTGTTCATATCGCAAGCCGCCCGACAGGTTGAGTCGGTCAAATACTTTGTAATCGAGTTGGAGGTAACCAGCCAGATTACGCGATTTGTAGGTGGCATTGCTATAAAGTGCCGCATCTACGGTATTGTAAATACCAACTACACCGAAGGTCGTTACCAAGCCAATCCGTTTGAGATTGCGCTGGAATTGGTATTCTCCGTAATAAAGTCGGCTGTCATTACTCTGGTTGCCAGAGTTGTTGTTGTGGATGTAATAATACCGACTCAGGATTTTGTGGCGGTTCCCACTTTTGTCAAAATATTGAAGCGAAGGATCTATATTGAAGCGCAGTCGGCCTTTGGTAAAAGATGCCGAACCGGCCCCCGCTTGGTAGGCCAAGGTGTCTTTTCCGCCCCAAATAAAAAAGCTTCCACTGCGCCCGACATTGAAATTCGTGTTCAGCGCAAGGGTAAGTCGCTCGTTCACCCGGAAGCGGAAATTGGGCGTTAGGCGGCCATAGCGGCTGTAGGAATCGCGGTTGTAACTGTCGCGGTAAAGAGCGTAAGAGCCCAGTACAAAATCCAGGCGATTGAATTTTCTGCGGTGCACAAAACTAAACCCGGTTTCAACCGGTTGTGAAATGACGGAAGAATCGGTTCCCCACCATTTTTTGACTTCGTCCTGAGGGTTTCCCCAGGCTTTTCCGAATACTGCAACCTCTGTTTCGGGCTCGTCTTTTGCATATCCCGTTCGGATATTGATGATGCCGTTCATGGCCGAAGAACCGTACAGCGCCGAGGCAGCGCCTTTGAGCACCTCCACTTGCGAAATGTTTTCTACCGGGAAATCGTCCCAGTTGGGCAAACCCGCATCGGGCTGCAAGGCGGGCACATCGTCTACCAAAATCAGCACACGGGTGCCTGCTCCGTAAGAAAAACCAGCGCCCCCTCGAATGCTGGCCTGGCCGTCTATGATGCTCACTCCGGGTACTTTTATAAGCACCTCGTCTACGGAGGTTGAGTTGGTGCTTTCGATCAGTTTGGGCTTGATAACATCCATGGAAACGGTGACTTCACCGAGCGGTTTTTCAAATTTTCCGGAGGTTACCGTAGCCGTTTGAAGCAGGTTGTCGGCATTGTCAAGTTTCACGTCCAAATCGCGGGTTTCACCAGCTGCGAGACGGACTGCAATAGTTTTTTGGGTGTACCCAGTATATGAAATGACAATTTCATAGTTGCCTGAGGCAAGTGAAAGGGAAAAGATGCCTTCTGCATCGGTAATTGCGCCAGTCGCACTCGTTTTAACAGCAGCACCCAAGAGTGGCTCGCCGTTGAGCGCATCCGTGACTTTTCCACGCAGCGTGGCATTTTGCCCAAAAATGTTTTGTGAAATGAAAGAGAGGAGGAAAAAAAGGATTGGAGACAGATAAGTAAGGTTAATTCTCATGGTAAGTTTTCGGTAAAAATTGAAATTGCGGAAAAATGTTTGCGCTGTAAACCTGTAAGGTTTTCAAAACCTTATAGGTTTCGGTACACTAGATTCTGCGGTAAAAATAGAGAAATTTGCCGCCTCAAAAATTTTTCTCTGATGAAGCAAATCCATTGCTACCTGCTTTCCCTCACGCTACTTGCATCTTGCGCAACACCTTCAAAAACAAGATATACCATGACTGCTCACGCCCTCCGCCTCCATCCCGGACAAGATTTGAAACGCGAACTGGACGCTTTTGCCAAAGCGCAGCACCTGCAAGCGGGTTTCATCATTACCTGTGTGGGAAGTTTGCAGAAAGTGGCCCTTCGACCGGCCAATCAACAAATACCGCTGCTGCGCGAACAAAAATTTGAAATTGTCTCGCTGGTGGGTACGTTCTCCCCGGATGGCTCACATCTACACATTTCATTGTCCGACAGCACGGGGGCAACCCTCGGTGGGCATTTGTTGGAAGGAAGCGAAATTTACACGACAGCGGAGATTGTGATTGGGGAAGCGGAGCATCTGCAATTCCGGCGTGAGACTGATCCGATTACGACTTTTAAGGAGTTGACTGTCAAGAAGCGGCACTAGTCTACAAAGACATCACTAAGCAGGATACTGATACCTGGCAGGACTGGAGTAGTAAGGTTGTCCCCTTCTACAAAGGGTTGGATCCCGAAGTATTTGCCATGTTCGTTAAGCCGAAAGACTTGAATAGCCTTCTGGGAGAGTGAAATAATCCAATATTCAAGGACACCGCTTTCTTCGTAAATTGAAAATTTGTCTTTCATTTCGCACCTGCTGTTTCCGGGAGAAATTATTTCAATAACGATGTCTGGGGCGCCAATGCATCCTCGGTCATCCAATTTTGCAGGGTCACAAATGATACATAGATCCGGTTGTACCACCGTTACAACGTCTTTGTTCTTTTTTTGGCTAAAATGCGGCAGTCGCACATCAAATGGCGCGGGATAGACTTTACAAGGGCTGTTTCGAAGGGCGTTGCCAATGATGAGAATGAGATTGGTCGTCACTTGTTGATGCGCCCGCGAAGGGGCAGCCATTTGCAAAATTTTGCCCTTTATGAGCTCTACCCGCTCCTCGAACTGCCACAGCAGGTAGTCGGCGTAAGTGTAAGACTTGTTGAGATCTAGTTGGGAAAGCGAGGTGATCATGGCCCGGGTAATTTTCCACAAAGATAAAACTTGCGCCCCCGTAAAACGCCTCTTTTCCCAAAAAGAAACACGCTTTTGTCGTCCTTAAGAGGAAGGAGTTTCGTACCTTCGCGCAGGTTTTAGCTTAAAAAGCAATCAATTTTCCATGCAGCAAGACTTTTTGCGTGAAGATTACAGCATCGTTACTGTGGGTGTACTTACGGAGCAAGACACACGGGAAGAAACGAGATTTTGGCTCTCTAAATCACCTCAGGAGCGACTCCTTGCCCTCGAATTGCTCCGATCACGCCTAGCCGATTATGTTAATACTTCCACCCGACTTCAACGATTTTATACAGTTGCTCAACTTGTTCCAAGTTGAGTACAACACAAAAACATCATTCCGCATAAGATTCGCACATGCCAGATTCGAGAATTATTTCCATCAACATTGAAGACGAACTCAAAATCGCGTACATTGACTATTCAATGTCCGTCATCGTTAGCCGCGCACTGCCTGATGTGCGTGATGGCCTGAAACCCGTTCACCGCCGTGTCCTTTACGGGATGCTTGATTTGGGACTTGGTTACAACAAACCTTACAAAAAATCCGCCCGTATCGTGGGGGAAGTGCTGGGTAAATATCACCCGCACGGTGACTCCTCTGTGTACGACACCATGGTGCGTATGGCCCAGGAATGGAGCCTGCGCTACCCGCTTGTAGACGGCCAGGGAAACTTTGGCTCCATGGACGGCGACAGCCCGGCGGCCATGCGTTACACCGAGGCTCGTTTCCGCCGGGTGACGGACGAAATCGTGGGCGATTTGGACAAGGACACGGTTGATTTTCAACTCAATTTTGACGATTCGCTCGAAGAACCGAGCGTAATGCCCACCAAATTCCCCAATTTATTGGTCAATGGCGCCAGCGGCATCGCCGTAGGCATGGCAACTAATATGATGCCCCACAATCTCACCGAAATCTGCAATGCCATCATGGCTGCTGTGGATAAACCGGAGATTGACGTGGAAGAATTGATGGAGTATGTAAAAGCCCCCGACTTTCCTACTGGCGGTATCATTTTTGGCATGTCGGGCGTAAGAGAAGGTTTTCGCACGGGACGTGGCCGGGTGGTTGTTCGAGCTAAAACGGAGATCGAAACGGACGCAAAAGGCCGCGAAAGCATCATCGTTACCGAGGTTCCATATCAGGTAAACAAGGCGATGTTGATTTCAAAAATCGCTGATTTGGTCAACGAAAAGAAGATATTGGGCATTTCGGATGTGGGCGACCAGTCCAACCGCGAGGGCGTTCGTATTGTGATCGAGATCAAACGCGATGCTGCCGCCAATGTGATTTTGAGCCAGTTGTTCAAGCTTACCCCGCTTCAAACATCCTACGGCATTAACAACATTGCCTTGGTGAATGGGCGGCCTCGTTTGCTCAATTTGAAGGATATGGTGGACGAGTTCATCAAATTCCGTCTCGATGTCATCGTTCGCCGCACCAAATTTGAGCTCAAAAAGGCCGAGGAGCGTGCACATATTTTGGAAGGGTTGCTTATTGCCCTCGACCATCTGGATGAGGTGATCAAACTCATTCGTGCCTCCAATGATGCAGAAGAAGCTCGTGTGGGTTTGATGACGAGATTTGGGCTTTCAGAACTTCAGGCAAAGGCCATTCTTGCCATGCGATTGCAGCAACTCACTGGTTTGGAACGCGACAAGGTGAAAAACGAGTACGATGAGTTGCAGAAGAAAATCGCAGAATTGAAGGCTATTTTGGCCGATGAAGGTTTGCGGCGCGACATCGTAAAATCCGAAACTACGGATATTAAGGACCGATTCGGTGATGCACGGCGTACGGCCATAGAAATGAACGAAGCCGATATCAGCATTGAAGATTTGATTGAGGATGAAGAAGTTGTGATCACTATCAGCCATACTGGCTATATCAAGCGCACTGCGATTTCAGAGTACCGTGCCCAAAATCGCGGAGGTCGTGGTGCCCAAGGCGTTCGCACACGTGGAGAAGATTTTGTGGAACACATGTTCACCGCCACTACACACCAAACCTTGCTGCTTTTCACTGAGAGTGGGCGTTGTTTCTGGTTGAAAGTGTACGAAATTCCCGAAGGTGCAAAAGCCACAGCGGGCCGTGTGATTCAGAATTTGCTGAATATTCCGAAAGAAGATAAAGTTCGTGCCTTCATCATTGTGCGGAGGCTGGACGACGAAGAATTCCTGAATGGGCATTACATCACGTTCTGTACCCGCAAAGGAAACATCAAAAAAACACCCCTCGAAGCATATTCTCGCCCAAGACAAGGTGGTATCAATGCCATCGAAATCAGAGAGGGCGATGCTCTGATCGAGGCCAAACTCACCAACGGCAAAAACGAAATCATTCTTGCCATTAAAAGCGGCAAAGCGATCCGATTCAACGAACAGGACGTTCGATCCATGGGGCGTGGAGCTGCCGGGGTGCGTGGCATTCGTGTAGACGATGAAGGCGGCGATGCCGTGGTGGGCATGGTTTGTATTGATCCAGTGGACACCACGACCTCTATCTTGGTGGTATCCGCGAAAGGCATGGGCAAACGCTCTGCACTCGAAGACTACCGTGTTCAAAGTCGCGGCGGCAAAGGGGTGAAGACCATCAGTGTTACGGCTAAAACTGGGCACTTGGTCGCCATTAAATCTGTTACAGACAACGACGACCTGATGATTACGACCACCTCGGGCGTGACCATTCGGACGGGCGCCGATGATCTGCGTGTGATGGGCCGTGCAACACAAGGTGTGCGACTCATACGCTTGGATGAAGACGATCATATCGCCGACGTAACAGTGGTGGCACAAGCGGAGGAAATTAAAGTGCCTGAGGAAACAGATGGTTTGCCTGAAACCTCAAGCGAAGCAGAAAATGGAGAAGCATAAGTCTTATTGTTTCAATCAATTAACTTGTTGATAAATACAGTTTTTTCCTAATAGAAAGACATATTCATTAAATTTAACAATGCATTGTAAACCCTTTTGGGGTAAACTGCGTCTGAAACGTGTTTTTCAAACTTTCAAAATTTTGTCGAAGACAATGAAAAAAGTCATTTTCGCCCTTTTGGGCATCCTTTTCACCGCAGGAATGGCCCAGGCCCAAGACGACGGTGCAAAAATTGCTAAATCTGCTGGTAAAGCCCTTGCTGCTTACAACCAAGACCCAACGGGCAATGGTTCAAAACTTGCCGAGGCGGTCACCAAGATTGACCAGGCACTCCAAACGCCAGAGGCTCA
>Ga0247844_1002205_pt1 | contig 32542 bp, 32 predicted proteins | sample LaCtaG_FD_192421 | JGI IMG/M metagenome (GOLD analysis project Ga0247844, IMG submission 192421) | Freshwater microbial communities from meromictic Lake La Cruz, Castile-La Mancha, Spain - LaCruzMarch201714.5m_1 | ecosystem: Environmental > Aquatic > Freshwater > Lake | place: Spain: Castile-La...
CTCCGAGGCCCTCGGGCTTACGGGCGGAACCCCGTTTTTTCCGGCGGTCGGGGAGCCGATCGGTCTTCGCTTCGAGACGGAGATCAGCCGCGAGGTTCTCCGCAGCCTCCTGGAAAAGGCGGTCGGCGGCCCCGTGCACCTGGCCCCCGGCGGGCCGGTCCTCGCGCGGAAGGTTGGCGTGGTCTCTGGCGGGGCAGGGGCGGAGGTCGCCCGTGCGGCGGCCGAGGGGATCGACACCCTGGTGACCGGCGAGGGGCCTCACTGGTCGTTTTGTTCGGCGGAGGAGCTTGGGATCAACCTCTTTTACGCCGGGCACTATGCCACGGAAACCTTCGGGGTGAAGGCGCTTGCAGCGCACCTCTCCGAACGGTTTGCGCTCCCCTGGCAGTTTATCGATCACCCGACCGGGCTCTGAGAACCTTCGGTCCGGAGCGCCCGCGCGGCCTACTGCTTTTTGAGGGCGTCCATCTGGGCCGCGATGTCCTTCTCCGGAATGATCGCATAGGCCTCCTCGTATTTCTTGAGCGCGGCCTCGATCTTGTCGTTGGCCGCCATCATTTTTGCCTCATCCCGCAGCTGGAGGAACTTTGCGACCGCGGCATTGATCCGTCCCTGGACGCCCAAGAGCGCCGCAGTGGTGTTCGGCCCGACCATGTCGGCCTGCCGGACGAGGCTGTCTAAAATCGTCTTCGCATCCAGCAGGTTCCTGGCGGCGACCTGCTTTTGCAAGACGGGAAGATTGTCTGCAAAGGCGGTCATGCTGTCGGCCAGAGTGAGCGGAACCTGGATCATTGCGGGGGGAGACCCCGAGCGGTATTGCTTCGTGGCGGCCGTCATCGCCGAGACGCTCTCAACCAGGGCCTGAGAAAGCGCCGGAGGCTCCGGAGATTCCGCAGCCGCCTGCATCGCCGCCTCAAACTCCGCCTGGACCCCAAGAATTTTTTTCGTGAGGTCCCCGGCCTTTCCGACGGAGGCATCCCAGCTCTGCAGAAACAGATTCGCGGTGGCCTCCTCGGCGGGCTGGAGGGTCCGCAGCTTGGCGATCAGCTCCGCAGCCCCGTCAAAGGAGAGCCCCGGGGCCTTGAGCTGGGCGAGGAGCGCATCCCTCTCGTCCTTGCGGACGCGGCTGTCGTAAAGCGCCCGGACCCCTTTGATCACGGATTGCACGGAGGGCTCCGAGGCGGCCAGCTCCTTGAGCCCGATGTAATACTGGTCCTCCTCCAGCACGAGGTCCTTGATCCGGGGCGCCGACGCGATTTCCGGCCGGATGAAATCTGCCAGCGCCGCCGCCTTCTTCTGAAAATACGCGCTGCGGGCCACCCACGCCCCGTTCTCCTTGATGCTGCCGGCGTCGAACGTGGCGGCATCCGCCTTGACCGGAGCGATCGCCTTCTCGAGCTGGCGCGCGGCCGACGGAAACCTTTTCTGCGCGTTGGCGAACTCAACAATCACCTTTTCAAGCGCCTGACGCTCGGCGGTGCTGGTGATCGAAGCCGGCACATCCGGATACACGATCACCGCGACCACCTTGGCTGCAGGCACCTGCTGGGCGGGGTTCCGGGCCGTCCGGAACTGGTAGTAGCCCGTGTGGTTCGACGCGGACAGAAACTCCAAGGCCGAGGCCTGATCATCCTTGGACCACGCCTGGGGCTTGACGAGGGCGATGCCGGGCTTCTCCGCGGGGACGGACTGCGCCTCAAGCCGGCCGATGCTCAAAAGAAGGCCGACCGACGCAGCAAACAGGAGGGGGAATGAGGAACACTTCATGGAAACAGAAGAACATACCACCCGGCACACACCCATCAACAGCAGAATCTCCGCACCCCCAACGCCGACGGTGCATCTCCGTTCCCTGCAAATCGACAAACATGCTCCAATGGACTGCGGGACATCTTCCCCATGCGAAAAACAATCCAGTCAGACATGGGCAGGATGCCCATGCCACGGCTTGCAACGATCGGCGATACCCCCAACGCAAAAAACCCCTCTGGCGCGCTGCGCCTGAACGTGCTTTCATTGACCTCTGACACGATGGATTGGAAATCACAAAATTTGACACTGGGCCATTCGCCGGACCCGGACGACGCATTCATGTTTTACGCGATGGCGACCGGCCGGATCGACCAGCGGGGCTACCGGTTCGAGCACATCCTGCAGGACATCCAGACGCTCAACGAGCGCGCCACCCGCGGCGAGCTGCACATCACGGCGGTCTCGATCCACGCGCTCGCCTACGTGCTCGACAAATATGCCCCGCTGCCCACCGGGGCCAGCATGGGGGATGGATACGGCCCGATGTTTATTACCAGGGACCCGGCAGCCCCAGGCCTCCCGGATGACGCCGCCCGCCGCGAGTGGCTGCGGGCCCGCCGCATCGCGATCCCGGGAAAAATGACCAGCGCGTTTCTGGCAGCCCAGCTTTTTCTGGGCAGGGACTTCGACCATACCGTTGTCCCGTTTGACGGGATCTTCGACGCGGTCAGCGAAGGCCGGGTCGATGTCGGCCTGATCATCCACGAGGGGCAGCTGACGTATGCGCGCGACGGGTTTCACCTCGTCCGGGACCTGGGCGCCTGGTGGAAGGAAGACACCGGCCTTCCCCTCCCCCTCGGTGGCAACATGGTGCGCAAGGACATTCCGCCCGATACCCGCAAGGAGATCTCCGACATCCTGCGCGAAAGCATCCGGCATGGGCTCGAGCACCGGCGTGCTGCGGTCGCCCACAGCATGGCCCATGCCCGCGGGATGGACGTCCCGCTCGCCGATGCGTTCATCGGCATGTATGTCAACGACTACACGCTCGACTACGGAGAAACCGGGCGGCAGGCCATCCGCCTGTTCCTTGACAAGGCTGCCGGGCAGGGCCTGATCCCTCCGGTCGCCGAACTCGAGTTTGTGCCGTAGAAGCTCCCCGGCCGCACGCCCCGCTTACCCGCTGGTCCCCGCCGGAAGGGTGAGGCGCGACTTCGTCAACTCGCCGAGCACGGCGGCCATCTTTTCACGGACGCCGGGGATGAACCCGCGGCCCTTGTGCGAAGGTAAGAGGCTTTTTTTCGAACAGAAGAGCACGGAATGCGCTACGCAGCGGCTCCGTATTGCCTTGCGAGAAACCGGTCCCATGCCTTGCGGGCAAGACCCGGGATTTCTTTTGCTCCGGCGAGCAGCCCTTCGACGCTCAGATCGCAATCGATGGCCTCCCAGTGGAGGCTGTAGTCGAAAACCTCCATTGCGCTCCGCTCTTCATCAGTCGCCAGAAGAAGGGTTGGCACATCCTCCAAAGGCATAAGAACCGTGACCCCGGAATCGAGGCGGACCTTCAAATTCCGAGGGTCGATTTCTGCTTCAAGGATTTTTGGCGGCAGACTCATAAGTGGAATTAATCAATGGCAGATTCTCGCACACAATACGGAGGATGTCATTCACTTCGTGGTCGGCGAATCCCGAGTTCCAGGCCAATTCGACGCGGGGCTCAATCCAGATTTTGCACTCTTTCCGATCCCGGCGAACATGAACATGGCGCTTTTCATTCAAATCAAAGCTGAAGAAACCCACCCGGTAGGGGCTGTTTGGAATCGGAACACGCGGCACAGATTCCAAGCTTTCGGAACTCTGAACACCCGTCAATTTCAGCTTTCGGTCGAAGGGGTTCCTGACCGCCAGGGCGATTGCGCCCCTCCGGAATTCCTCCCAGAGAACCTCCGAAATTCGCACTTCTCCCGCAATGCCGGAAAACCGCACGCCCCGCTTACCCGCTGGTCCCCGCCGGAAGGGTGAGGCGCGACTTCGTCAGCTCGCCGAGCACGGCGGCCATCTTTTCACGGACGCCGGGGATGAAGCCCCGGTCCTTGTGAAAGACGAGCATCGTGAGGTCGTCGCGGTGGAAAAAGCTGATGACCCCCTTTTCGGTATGGAGGGTGACCGCAGGGACAGCTCCGACCCCCATGCGGGCCGAGGACTCGCGCATGCTTTGAAGCATGTCCGCCGCGTGGGCGCTCATCGAGACCAGGTCGATCCCCTCGGGGACGTTGTGGGAGGCCACAACAAGCGACCCATAGGTGAGCACACAGGAGTTGATGCCGGGCAGCCCCCCGCAGAGCTCGATCACCCGGCCGACGGACAGAACTTCGTCCGTCAGGAACAGGGCCTGCAGCGGCTCCTGCTCGGTAATTTCGCCGCCATGCTGCGGCGTCGCCTCCGCGCCAAATGCGGTCACAGAGACAAAAAGCGGCGCTTCCGCAGGAAGGTCCTCGACCGCGAAGTCCGGAACGGGCAACACCTCGGCCGGCGGCTCGGGCAGCAGGTCTTCGGCCGGAGGATCACAGGGTGCCCCGGCAAAGGCGGAGGGCTCCTCGACAGGAGGGAACTCCTCCGCCGCAGATTGGTCCTCGGCGACAATTTCCTCCCGGGAAAGCTCGGGCTCGGGCCATGGCACTTCACTTGCTGGCGGCTCCGGCATTTTGGCCGGGGGCGGGGGCACCGGCATGGGCGAGCCCTGCACCCGCGGAAGTCGGATTCCCGTAAATACGGGAGCCGGAGGGATGGGCGCGGGCTCTCCGGCACCTTCCGCTGGAGGCGGCTCCACCACGGATTTTCTTCGGAAAATGGGGAGTCCAATGAACGATCCCTCCCGGCGGGGCGGCATTTTTCCTGTCGCGCCGGGAGCGCGCGGCGAAGCCTTTTTCGGAACCTCTTCAACCGGCACTCCCACAACTTCCGGAGCGGGGTCTGTTGCCGGGGAAGCCGGGGGAATTGCAAAAACAGGAGGAGCCTCGGGGGCGGGGGGCAGGGCGGGCTCGTCGGGAGGCGCCTCGATCGGATCGCTCCCGCCGGGCGGAACTTCCGGCTCGGGCTCGATGACGTCCGCCGGAAGCTCTTCACGGCATTCCACCAGCCGATACCCCGCAGCCAGCTTGGCAGCCGGAAGCCGTACAACACCGTCCGACGGCAACACGTGCGCCGGCAGGATCTCGGCCAGTTGGCGAAGGGAAATCCGCGGAACATTTTTTGTCAAAACTGCGGCCGCCGGCAGCCGGATGACCGGGTCCGCGCACTCGCCAGAAATCCAGTTCCCCTTCGGCACCACGGCCTGGATATCCGAGGCCCGCACGTCCAGAAACTCCGGGGGGGTGCTCCAATACCGGAACCGGGGGGAAGAGGAAATTTTGAACCCGGGCGTCTCTTTGAGTTGTGTCATGTCCGGTTTCCAACTATCCGAGATCCTCACGTTAATCAATGCTGTGGAATTCGAATTTCTATTTACCCCGGAGGGACTGATCCCCGTTATTGTTCAGGAAGCCAGCGACACGCCGCGCCCGACCGGCCGGGTCCTGATGTTTGCGTGGATGAACCGCGAGTCGCTTGCCCGCACGCTGGAGTCCGGACTCATGACCTACTGGAGCCGCTCCCGCAAGAAGCTGTGGCTCAAAGGCGAGACAAGCGGAAACACCCAGCGCGTTGTCCGCTGGTTTGTGGACTGCGACAAGGACGTCCTCCTCTTCGAAGTGAAGCAGACCTCCGGGGCCTGCCACACGGGCTACGAGAGCTGCTTTTTTCAGGAGCTCGACCGCCGCGCCAACCCGCTTCCCGTCGCCGAGGAAAAGCTCTTCGACAAGGATGTCGTGTATCAAAAGCCGGCCGAGCAGCCCGCTAGGAGCTAGGGCTTGGCGCGGGCCGTATACAGCGCGACCAGCGCGGCCCCGATGGCCTGCGAGAGCTCCCCGAGCGTGGCCGGCACGATCTGGAGCGTGCGACGCTGCACCGGAAACAGCCAGGGCTCTGCCGCAGCCCGGATGCCGTCCAGATAGCGCTTCCGGAATTCCTCCGTCGTCGAGTGCGGGTCGATCAGCCCGCCGCCGATCACCACAAACTCGGCGTCGAGGGCAATCGAGAGGTTCGCCACGTGCAGCCCGAGCGCCTTGGCCTGGTAGTCGAAGATCTCCAGGGCGAGCGCGTCCCCCTTCTGGGCCAGCCCGCGCAGGGCCAGGGCTTTTTCCTTGGGAGTTGGCGAGGGCTTGGCCAGCTCGTGATCGGGATATTTCGGAAGGAGAAAATCCAGGAATTGGGGCAGCCCCGAGATGGAAGTGTAGGCCTCGAAGCACCCCCACGTGCGCCCGCACCCGCAGGTGAATGCCGGGAGCCCGAGCAGGTGGATCGGCGCCGGCATGTGGCCGGCCTCCATGCCGCAAAACATGTCGCCCTCGAGCGGCAGCCCCGCACGGTCCACATACGCCCCGCCAAGCCCGGACCCGGGAGCCAGCATGATCACCGACGCCTGCTTGTCACCGCGGACCCGCGCCGCCTCCCCCACCCCACCGTAATTGCCATCGTTGCCCGCAACCAGCGGCACCTTGCGCCCCGCGCGCTCCGCCAGCGCCCGCTCATAATCCGCATGAAACTCCCACCCCGCAAACGACGGGGGAAGATTGGCCGTGCGGTCCAGCACCCCGTAGGCCTGGTAAGGCCCCGGGATCGCCAGGCCGACCCCCTTCACCTGGTCCCAGATCAGCCCGTTCTCGCTTAAAAACTTGTCTGCTCCGGCGATCCACCCCTCCACGACCGCCTGCGTTCCCCCCTGCGCGTTCGTTGAGCTTTGGGCCAGCTGCAGGGACACCGGCTGCCCGTCAGAAAAGATGCCGCCGGTCTTCGAAGTCGTCGCACCGCTGTCGGTGCCAAGGTAGATGTCTTTCATGGGCCCCCGTTCTACCACGGGCTTCCGCGGGGTGCGAGAAACTTTCCGTGAGCTTGTGTCTTGACCGCCCCGCCCCGGAGCCCCATATTCGAGGATTCCCATTCGATGCGATGGCGGGACCGGCTCCCGCCTTTTGCATCTGGAGACAAAACGACTTTTATGAATTCCGAACTTATAGCGATGCTCGAATACCTGGAGCGCGAGAAGGGTATCAAGCGTGAGATCCTGGTCGAAGCCATCTCCGATGCCCTCCTCGCGGCATCCAAGAAAAGCTTCACCTCCGGGACCCGCGAGCTGCGCATCGAGATCAACCCGCAAAACGGATCGATCCGCGCGCTCGCCAGGCTCATCGCCGTGGAGAAGGTGACCAACCCTCACGATGAAGTCCTGCTCTCCAAGGCCAAATCGCTCAAGCCGGACGTCCAGCCCGGGGACGAAGTCGAGATGGAGGTGACGCCGAGGGATTTCGGGCGCATCGCCGCCCAGGCCGCCAGGCAGGCCATCAACCAGCGCATCCGCCAGATCGAGCGCGAGATGATCTACGAGGAGTTCAAGGACCGGGCCGGTGAGATCGTCAACGGAACGGTGCGCCGGTTCGAAAAGTCCGACGTCATCATCGACCTCGGAAAATTTGAAGGCGTCATGCCCTCCCGCGAGCGGGTCATCACCGAGGACTACAACATCGGGGACCGCCTCCGGGCGTATGTCGTCGCCGTGGACCACGCCTCGCGCGGCCCCGAGATCATCCTCTCCCGCAGCCACCCGAATTTTGTCCGCCGGCTCTTTGAGCTGGAGGTCAGCGAGATCGCCGACCGCACGGTCGAGCTGAAAGTCATCGCCCGCGAGGCCGGCTACCGCACGAAGGTGGCCGTCCACAGCGAGGATGCCAAGGTGGATCCCGTCGGCGCCTGCGTGGGAATGCGCGGGGCCCGCGTCAAGAATATCGTCCGCGAGCTCAACAACGAGAAGGTGGATATCATCCGCTGGGATGCGGATCCGGTGAAGTTCGCCACGGCGGCGCTCAAGCCGGCGAACATCCGGAGCATCACCGCCGACCCGGCGCGGAAGACGATCAACGTCCTGGTTCACAAGGATGACCTCTCGCTGGCGATCGGGCGCCGGGGGCAGAACGCGCGCCTCACCGCAAAGCTCACCGGCTGGGAAATCGACATCCAGGAGGACAAGACGGCTGAGCAGGTGATTGAATCCCGCACGATGGAGGCCGCGCATTCGATTGCCGCCTCGCTCGGCATCAGCGACGACGATGCGCAGAAGCTGGCCTCGGCCGGCATGAACTCGATCGAGGCCGTGCAGACGGCTGGCCCCGAGGACATCGCGGAGATCCTCGGCATCGATCTGGAGGCCGGCCAGAAGATCCTGGACGCCGCCCTGGCCGAGACCCCCAACGAAGCCGCCAAGGCTTGACGGTCATGTCAACCTCCCCCCGGACCCGCTCGATTTATGGCAGAGAAAGTTACCAAGAAACCCAACGAAGACAAAGCCCCGAAGACCAAGCGGGCGACCTCTGCCGCACGCACGTCCCCCGCCGAAGCCGCTTCTGACGCCCCGGCAGCCCCCTCCGAGCCCAAGCCCGTCATGGCGACGGTCGACCTCCTCGAGCCAAAAAAGAAAGTCAGAAAAACCGAGTCCTCCCGCAAACCCCCTCTCAAGCCGTTTTTCCAGCCGCTGGGAACCCCGGTCATCCCTCCGGCCGCCGAGGTTCCGGCCGCCCCGGAGCCGGAAGCCGTCGAGCCCCAGCCCGCCGGCGAGACTCTCCCCGACGCTGCGGAGGAGGCCGATCCCGACAGAAAAGTTCTCCACCTGAAGCCTCCGATCATCGTGAAGGAGCTCGCCGAGCACCTTGGCCTGCGGCCGTTCCAGATCATCAAGGACCTGATGTCGCTGCAGATCTTTGCGAACATCAACCAGACGCTGGAGCCCGACATCGCGGCGAAGGTCTGTGAGGCCCACGGGTTCGTTTTTGAGCGCGAAAAGAAGGACACCTCGAAGGGCCACCACAAGGTCGAGGTGAAGGTCGAAGCGCCGAAGGAGCCGGAGAAACCGAAGGCGGACGAGCTCTCGACCCGCGCACCGATCATCACGTTCATGGGTCATGTGGACCACGGCAAGACCTCGCTTCTGGATGCGATCCGCAAGGCGCGGGTGGCCGCCGGCGAGGCGGGGGGGATCACCCAGCACATCGGCGCCTACAGCGTCGAGCGCAACGGCCAGAAAATCACCTTTCTCGACACCCCGGGCCACGCGGCCTTCACGGCGATGCGCGCGCGCGGCGCCACGGTCACGGACATCGTGGTCCTGGTGGTTGCGGCGGATGACGGCCTGATGCCTCAGACGCTGGAGGCCATCTCGCACGCCAAGGCGGCGAAGGTTCAGATCATGGTGGCGATCAACAAGATCGATCTGGTTTCCGCCAATCCCGATCGCGTCAAGACGCAGCTGCAGGAGCATGGGCTCGTGCCCGAGGACTGGGGCGGCGACATCATCTGCCTGCCGGTCAGCGCCACCAAGGGGACGGGCGTCACCGAGCTTCTCGACATGATGACGCTGCAGGCGGAAATCCTGGAGCTGAAAGCCAGCTCGGCGGTGGACGCGCGGTGCACGGTCATCGAGGCGCAGGTCGAGCAGGGCCGCGGGCCCACGGCGACCGTCATCGTCCGCATGGGCACGCTCCGGGTCGGCGACGCCTTTATCTGCGGGCACTACTGGGGCAAGGTCAAGCAGCTCATCAACGACCTCGGCAAGCCGGTCAAAGAGGCGGGCCCCGCCACGCCAGTGAAGGTCCTCGGGTTCAGCGGACTCCCCAACGCCGGAGATGAGCTCGTCGTCATGGATTCGGAAAAGTCCTCCCGCCTTCTCAGCGAGGAGCGCCTCGAGTCGATCCGCAAAGACAAGCTCGCCGCCCCGAAGCGCGCCACCCTCGAAAACCTGTTTGCCAACCTCGCCGACGACCAGAAGCCGAACCTCCGGATCGTCGTCAAGTCGGACGTGCAGGGATCGCTCGAGGCGATCGTCTCGTCGCTCAAGGACATCCCCCAGAAAAAAATCTCGCTGGACATCATCCACGCGGCGGTCGGCCCGATCACGGACTCGGACGTGCTTCTGGCCAGCGCGTCGGATGCGATCATCATCGGATTCAGCACGAAGACCGAGAACACGGCCGCCCAGGCGGCCAAGCGCGAGGGCGTCCAGATCAAGCTCTACAGCATCATCTACGAGCTGCTCGACCAGGTGCGCGAGGCGATGAGCGGGCTGCTGGCTCCGGAGCTTCGGGAGGCGGTCATCGGCCACGCCGAAGTCCGCCAGGTCTTCGATCTCACCAAGGGCCGGGTCGCCGGGTGCATGGTCACCGACGGGCGGATCGCCCGCACCGCGCGCGCGCGGGTCCTTCGCCGCCGCCAGCCGATCTACGATGGAGGCCTTGCGACGCTGCGCCGGTTCACCGACGACGTCAAGGAGGTGCGCGCCGGCCTGGAGTGCGGGATCAAGCTCGGGGATTTTTCCGAATACCTTCCCGAGGACATCATCGAGTGCTACACGCTGGAAAAGATTCCCCAGCAGCTCTGAGGTGGCGGACCACGGCTGCCAGATGATCGAACCGCGCGCGCGATGAAGCACCGCATCGAAAGGGTCTGCGAGGTCCTCAAGCGCGAGCTGGGCGTGATCCTGCTCCGGGAGTTCGATTTCTCCCCCGTGCTGGTCGCAATCACCGCCGTTGATGTCACGCCCGACCTCAAGCAGGCCCACGTGTTCGTTTCGGCGCTCGGCACGCCCGCAGAGCAGAGGAGGGTCATCGAGAAGCTGACGGCGGCCCGCACCCACCTCCAGGGCGAGGTGGCCAAGCGCGTCTCCCTGAAAAACACCCCGCTCCTGCACTTCAAAGTCGACGCCGCCATCGAGCGCGGATCGCGCGTGCTCAGCATCCTGGATGAACTCGGACTCGACGATCATGTTTGAACAAATTGCCAAAGCCTTGCGCGGGGCCCGCAGGATCGCGGTGGCCAGCCATCTGCGCCCGGACGCCGACGCCCTCGGCACGACGATCGCCGCCGCCCTCTGGCTCCAGGCCGAGGGGAAGGAGGTCACCGCATGGAACGAGGACGGGATCCCCGACAAGTTCCGCTACCTCCCCGGGCATGAGATCCTGACGGTTCCTCCGGAGTCGCCTCAGGAGTTCGACGTGTTCCTTGCGCTCGATACCTCGGTCAAAAAGCGCCTGGGCACGGTCCTCGACGCGGTCGCTCCCGGCGCCCTCTGGATCAATATCGACCACCACATCAGCAATGAGAATTTTGCGGACCTCAACCACGTGGATCCGACGGCGCCGGCCACCGGCCAGATCCTCTTCGAGTTTTTCCGGCAGGCCGGTGTGGATCTGACGCCGGAGATCGCCACGAACCTGTTTGCTGCGATTTCGACCGACACGGGATCCTTCCAATACCGCGGCACCGGAGCGCGCACGTTTGAGGCGGGTGCTGCCCTGGTCTCGGCCGGGGTCGATGTGGCCGACCTCTCCCGCGCGATGTATGAAACCCTCCCGAAGCGGCGCTTCGAGCTGCTCCGGTTCGCCCTCAACCAGGCGGAATTCCACTGCGGGGACCGGATCGCCACGTTCTCGCTCACCCTGGCCGACGCCGCCCGCCTCGGGGTTCTCCCGGAGGACAACGAGGGGATCATCGACCAGCTCCGCGCGATCGATGACGTCGTCGCCGCCATCTTCTTCGAGGAGCTCCCCGAGGGGAAAATCCGCGTCAGCGCCCGCTCGAAAGACCCCGCCGTCGACGTCTGCAAAATTTGCCAGCAGTTCAAGGGGGGCGGGCATCCGATGGCCTCCGGAGCCCGCGTGCGCGGATCCCTCGAAAATGTGAAACAGGATTTTTTAAAAGCGGTTTGCCATGAGATCGGACAGCGGAATTGACGGGGTGTTGCTGGTGGACAAAGAGCCGGGGATGACGTCGCACGATGTCGTCGCCATCACCCGCCGTGCGCTCGACACCCGGAAGGTGGGCCACTGCGGGACGCTCGACCCCCTCGCAACCGGGCTCCTGCTCATCACCATCGGGCGGGGCACAAAAATCCAGGACCTCCTCATGAGCGAGGACAAGGAGTATGTCGGCACGATGCTGCTCGGATCGGTGACGGACAGCCAGGATGCCGATGGCGAGGTGACGTCCTCCTGCCCGGTTCCCGAGCTTTCCCGCGAGGCCATCGACGCCGCCTTCGCCAAGTTTCACGGAGACTTCTACCAGACGCCGCCGATGGTGAGCGCGATCAAGAAGGATGGCGTCCCGCTCTACAAGCTGGCCCGCCAGGGCAAGGAGGTCGAGCGCGAGCCCCGCTTCGTCCATGTCTACGCCCACGAGATCCTGGCCGTCCGCCTGCCGGAAATCGACTTCCGCGTCGTCTGCAGCAAGGGATTCTACGTCCGCACCTACGCCCACGAAATCGGCCGGGAGCTGGCCTGCGGGGCCCACCTGAAGGCCCTCCGGCGGACCAAGTCCGGCCGCTTCAGCGTCGAGGGAGCGATCACGATCCCCGAGCTGAAGGCCGGCCCCTCGGAGGCCGTGGCGCAGCGCGTCCTCAGCCTCCCGGCTGTCTCCCGCCTGCGCGGTGCCTGATGAACACGCTCGTCCGCCTGGCCGAACTCGACATGATCACCGGCCCCCTGGTGTTGGCGGCCGGGGTTTTTGACGGCCTGCACTTCGGGCACCGGGCGGTGATTGGTTCCGCCATCGAATCGGCGCGGGATGCGGGCGGCACGGCGGTCGTCCTCACCTTCGATCCGCACCCCTCAAAAATCCTGCGCCCGCTCAATGCCCCGCGCCTCCTGACCTCGACCCCGCACAAGCTGGCTCTGCTCGAATCCGCAGGAATCCAGCACGTGCTGGTCCTCGCGTTCACCCCGGAGTTCGCCGCGCAGGAGGCGGAGGATTTTCTTCGCGAGCTGAAGGCGGCGGCTCCCGGACTCGTCCGGATCTGCGTTGGGGAGGGATGGAGGTTTGGACACGCCCGCAGGGGGGATGCCGGGCTGCTCCGCCGCCTTGGCCCAGCGCTGGGGTTTGAGGCCACAGAAGTCCCCCCCGTCGCCATCGATGGCGTCGTCGTCAGCAGCACGCTCATCCGCAAGGCCGTCGAATCCGGCGACCTCGCAACCGCCTCCTGCCTCCTCGGGCGCCGCTACTCGGTTCTGGGGACCGTCCGCCGCGGCGATGGCATCGGCCGCCAGCTCGGCTTCCCAACCGCCAACCTCGCAGCCCACAACGAGCAGTTCCCCCCGAACGGGGTCTACGCCGTCCGCGCCCGCACTGGCCGGGACTGGCACCCCGGCGTCGCCAACATCGGCGTGCGCCCGACCGTGCACGACGCCTCCGAGCGCCTTCTCGAGGTGCACCTCCCGAACTTCACAGGCGACCTCTACGGGCAGGAGCTCGCGGCGGAGTTCATGGAGTTCCTCCGCCCGGAAGAAAAATTCCCGGACCTCGCCTCCCTCCGCGCGCAGATCATGAAAGACATCGCGCAAGCCCTGGCCGGCGAATGCGCTCGCAACGCTCCCTCGAGCTGAGGGAGCGCCGCCCCCGCTACGGCTTGGGCCGGTTGGCCAGCTCGGCTCTGAGCCGGGCGAGTTCGGAGAGGGCTTCCCGCTCGCGGTCGAAGGCCTCTTTTTTCTGGCGTCGTTCGTCCTCTTCGCGGGCCTGCGCCTCCGCGAGAGCCTGCTCGTTTATGCGCTCCCGCCGTTTCCATGCGCTGAGGACTTCGTCTTCGAGTTCACTCTGCTCAAGAAGGTTGCGATCCAGCGCCGCGTGACCCAGCCGGTCCAGCGCTTCTTGGAATTCCCCGGGGATCTCGTCAGTGAATTCCTTCAGGTGTTCGTTGCGCTGAAGGTTCATTTGCTCGAAGAGTGCGAGCATTTTTTCGAGTTTGCTGCGGCGGCGGCGCTTGAGCTCGGAAAGCTGGATCACGTGGCTGTCGTGCGTGAGGCATTCGATGAAATCCACCCGTGTGGGAATTTCCTCGCCGGTCACCGAATCCCGATAGGTGCGCGAAATCGTCACTGCCGAATGCCCCTGGAGTCCGGGCAGGGAATACCCCAAAATGTAGATGCTGATAATTGGCAGCGGGGGAGGTTCGTCGGCGCAGGTGGTGGAGTCTTCGCGCACGTGCGGTGCCCCGAGGCGGGCGGCGGACGCGGTGTAGTCGTTCTCCGCCAAGTAACGCCGGAATCTCTGGATGTCGCTCCCGCCATCGGCTTTTTGGAGCTCGATGAGCACGTTTTTGCGCGCACCCTCCGCCGTGAGAATCACTGCCGAAAAGTCCATGCGGAAGACCGCGAGCCCAAGCGAGGCAATCTGGGCCGTCCTCTCGCGCGGGGTGATTTCCAACTCCTCGATCTTTTGCCCAATGATCGTCTGGATGATCACCCGCGCAACCCGCAGATCTTCCATCAGGTATTTGAACACCGAATCGTAGATGGGATTGGCAATGAGCATGGAGTTGGGGATGTTCCGGCGGGCAACCGCAATGTCGAGAAAAAATCCAGCCAGACCGATCGGCCGCTCGAAGAGGCGCTATGAATCAGCTCCGGAGGGTTGTATTGTCCGTGCTTCGGAAACCCTGGCGATACGGCAATTGAGAAATCTCAACTGCTGTTAAGTCCACCTCAGGGAAAAGAGCCCCTTGTCACCCGTCGGCCTCCGCCGGCCGGCCGTTCGGGACGTAGCTGCGGACAAACGCCTCGCGGAAGGCCGGGAACGTCCCGGCCAGAATGTGGTTGCGGGCCTGGCGCAGGAGGTGGACGTAGAAGTGGAGGTTGTGGATGGTTACGAGACGGAGGCCGAGGATTTCCTGGGCCTTGATGAGGTGGCGCAGGTAGGCCCGGGAGAACCCCCTGCAGGCGCTGCAGGTGCAGCCATCCTCAATGGGGCCCGGGTCCTCGGCGTAGGGGGCATTTTTGAGGTTGATCGATCCCGTTGCGGTAAAGGCAGTGCCGTTGCGCGCCAGCCGCGTGGGCAGCACGCAGTCGAACATGTCGACCCCGCGGGCCACCATCTCGATCATCTGGGGCGGCGTCCCCAGGCCCATCGCATACCGCGCCTGCCCGGCCGGCAGGAAGGGCACCGCGCTCTCGACCGCACGAAACATCTCATCCTCCGGCTCGCCGACGCTCACGCCGCCAATCGCATAGCCGTCAAAGCCGATCCCGACCAGCGCGCTGGCCGACCTCTCCCGCAGGTCGGGATACCCGGACCCCTGGGTGATTCCGAAGACCAGCGGCCGGGAATCGGCAGGCTGGGCGGCCCACCAGTCCTTGCACCGGCGGGCCCAGCGGTTGGTGAGGTCGAGGCTGCGGGAGGCCTCCTCGTGGGAGCAGGGATGCGGGGGGCACTCGTCGAAGGCCATCACGATGTCGGACCCCAGATCGCGCTGGATCTCCATCGAGGTCTCCGGACCGATGAATGTGGGCGTGCCGTCCAGGTGGTTCTGGAAATGGACCCCCTCCTCGGTGATCCTGCGCAGCCGGGCCAGCGAAAAGACCTGGAACCCGCCGCTGTCAGTGAGGATCGGCCGCCCCCACCCCATGAACTTGTGGAGCCCCCCCAGCCGGGCGATCAGCTTTTCGCCGGGCCGGACGTGAAGGTGATACGTGTTGCCAAGGATCACCTGGGCGTGCACGGCGTCGAGCTCGTCGGGCGACATCGCCTTCACCGTCGCCTGCGTGCCGACCGGCATGAAGACGGGCGTCTCGATGTCCCCCCTCCGGGTGTGCAGGACCCCAGCCCGGGCATCCCCCGACACCTGGATCCGCTCATACGCACTGCCCATTAGAGAGAACGGCCGGAAAGCCAGCTAGCTGAAAAAATCCTTGAGCCGCTCGTAGAATCCCTTGTGGATCGGGCTGTTTTCTTCCCCGCAAAGCTCGGAGAACTTTTCGAGGGCTTCGCGCTGCTCGTGGTTGAGGCGGGTGGGGACCTCGACCTGGACGCGGGTGATGAGGTCGCCGCGGGCGGCGCTTTGGAGTGCGGGCATGCCCTGCCCGCGGATGCGAAAGACGGCTCCGCCCTGGGTGCCGGCAGGGATCTTCAGGTCCACAGCCGCCTGGAGTGTCGGGACGCGGATCTCGCCGCCAAGGGCCGCCGTCGTAAAGGGAAGCGGCACCTCGCAGTGGAGGTCAAGGCCCTCGCGCTCGAAGACATCGTGCTCCTTGACATGGATGACGACGTAGAGGTCCCCCATCGGGCCGCCGCGGAGGCCCGCCTCGCCTCCGCCAGAGCTTCTCAGGCGGGAATCGCTGTCGATCCCGGGCGGAATTTTGATCTTGATCCGCGAGGTTTTTTCCACGCGCCCCTCTCCATGGCAGGATGCGCAGGGCTTCTCAATGATCTGCCCCGAGCCATGGCACTGCGGGCAGGTTTGGGCAACCTGGAAAAATCCGCGCGAGGCCACGACCTGGCCGCGCCCGCGGCAGGTCGGACAGGTCACCACCTTCGAGCCCTTCTGGGCCCCCGTTCCGGCGCAGAACCCGCAGGCGTCGAGCTTGCGAATCTCGATCTCCTTCTCCGCCCCGAGCGCGGCCTCCTCGAGCGTGATCTGCATGTCGTAGCGCAGGTCCGACCCCCGCTGGCGCCCGGAAGTGTCGCCGCCCCCCCCGCCAAAAAAATGGTCGAAGATGCCCCCGGAGCCGCCCCCGGCCCCGAACACCTCGCGGAAGAGATCGAAGGGATCGTGAAACCCGCCGCCGCCTCCCATGCCGCCCTGCTGGAAGGCCGCATGCCCGTAGCGGTCGTAAGCGGACCGCTTCTGGGGATCCATCAGCACATCATACGCCTCCCCGAGCTCCTTGAACCGCTCCTCGGCCTCATGGTCTCCCGGGTTTTTATCGGGATGGTATTTGACGGCGAGCTTCCGGTAGGACCTCTTGATCACCTCCTCAGTGACCGAGCGCTCGACCTCCAAAATCTCGTAGTAGTCGCGCTTTTTCCGGCTCATTCGCCCGCACCCTTTGAAACCGTGACGCTGGAGGCGCGCAGGAGGCGGTCCTTCAGCCGGTAGCCTTTGCGCAGCTGGCGGACGACGTGGCCTTCGGGCACCTCGGCGCTGGCCTCCTGGGCCACGGCCTCGTGGTGCGACGGATCGAAGGCCTGGCCCTCCGCCGGAACCGGCTCGACGCCGTTGCTGCGGAGAAATTCCAGGAGCTGCTTCTCGACCATCACCATGCCTTGGACGATTGCGGACGTGTCGGTCGCGGAGCGGGCCGCCTCCAGCCCGAGCTCAAAATTGTCGAGGACGGGGAGAAGCTTTTCCAGGAGCGAGGTGTTGGCGTAGCGGATGGCATCCTCCTTCTCACGCACGGCACGCTTGCGGTAGTTCTCGAGGTCCGCCTGCGCGCGCAGGGCGAGGTCCTTGTAGCGCGCGGCCTCTGCGGCCGGGTCGGGGGCCGCCTCCTCCGGGCTCATCGTCCGCGCGGCGGCTTCGGCAAGAGCTTCGGGGTCCTGCAGTTCGGTCTTTTCGGAATGTTTCATGTTTTGGCGATGGCGATGAGCGTGATGTCGTCGTGCTGGGGGTGGCTGCCAACGAACGTTTTCACATCGCCCGCGACGTATCTCACCACGCTGGCCGCACCGTGAGGGGCGCTGGCCTGAAGGCCTTGAACCAGTCGAGGAAGTCCGTATTCCAACCCTTCCTGATCGAGCGCCTCGGTGGCCCCGTCGGTGTAGAGCAGGATGCAATCCCCCTTCTCCAGCGTGAAGCTGAAGTCCGCGCACACTCTATTGAAGACTTCTCCGCTGTCAATCCCAAGAGCCATGCCCTTCGGGTTGAGCTTCTCCACCTCCCGGGTTGCGGCCCGATACAGGAGGGGAGCATCGTGGCCCGCGCGCGCCAGCATCACCTGGTTGCTGTCGGCGTCGAGGATCAGGTAGGCCATGCTGATAAACATGTCCTCCTTGATGTCCGGATAAAGCTGGTGGTTGACCCTGCGCAGGACCTCCGACGCACCAACCGTGTTCCGGGCCTCGCTGCGGATCACGCTCCGGCACATGGCCATGATCAGCGATGCCGGAATCCCCTTCCCCGACACGTCGGCGATCGCCACGCCAACCCGCGAGGGATCCATCCGGATGTAGTCGAAATAGTCTCCGCTCACCTGACGGGCCGGGATGTTCAGCCCGCTGAGCTCGTAGCCGGAAACCACCGGCGGGGACGAAGGAAGAAGGATGGATTGGATGTCGCGGGCAATCTCGAGGTCGTGATCGAGGCGCTTCTTTTCTCCGGCCTCGAAATAGACCGCCTCGTTGTAGAGCGCAAAGGCCCCCTGCTCGGCAATCGCCTTGAAGACCTTGAGATCGGGCGGACAGAAGGGCGTGCTCGCTTTCCCGTTGGCCAGCCCCATCACCCCGAGGATCTTGCGGCGGTAGGTCAGCGGCCCCACCAGGACCGACTGGGGGCCCGAAAAATCGAAGTCATCGATGATTATCGGCTGCCCCGATCTCCAGCACTCCCCGATCACGCCTTCCCCCATCCGCACCGGATGCAGGCGCAGGTAGCTCTCCAAGGCAACCGGCGCGGAAGCCGCCTGGTCCAGGACGTGCTTGGGGACGTCCACCATCGGGGGGCATCCCTTCGAGATGAAGGCCGGCACCATGGCGCCGTCGGTTTTTCCCGTCAGGTAAAGCGCTCCGCCATGCGCATCGAGGATCCGCACCGCGCTCTCGACAATCAGGCGGTGCAGCTCCGAGCTGCGGACCCCCTCGGAAAATGCCTCCCCCAGCCCGTGAAGGAAATCAAAAACCCTGTCCTCCTCGACCTCCAGCTCGGCGCGCTGGCGCTCGAGCTCGCTGACTTTTTTGGTGAACGCATTGAGAACAACCAGCAGGGCCACAAACGTTCCGAAGAACAGGGCTAAGTAAATATAGGTCCACATGGTGTCTCAGGGAGGGAACCGTATCCGAAACACCCCCCCCTCGATCAAGAACGTTCAGTCGTCCTTGCCGGGATCCTGCCCGAGCTCCTGGCGGAGGTAATCGACCACGTCCTTGAATTTCACCGCATTGTGCTCGTCGGCCGCAATCAGCGCCTCATGCGCCGCAAGGACGTTGTCCTTTGTATCCGCCACAGCAACGTCCTCCCCCGCCGCATGGAGGGTCGCGGGGGCGGCAACCGGCTGCCCGGATTCCACGGAAAAAAGGTGGTCGAGGCCCAGGTTTTCCAAAAGCGAGCTGTTCCGCGGGTTGGCGTTGACCGCCTTGAGCCCGCCCTGCCCGATCTCGCGCAGGCGCAGCGCCACGCCGGCCAGCGTGCCCATGAACGTCGAGTCCATGAGCTCGCAGCCGGCCAGGTCCACCACAAACTCCCGGTGGCCGCGGCGGATCATCTGGTTCACAAACTCCTTCAGCCCCGCGCTGTTCTGGAATGTGCCCCGGCCGTCAACTTTGACCCAGACGGTCCGGTTGACGCTTCCGACAAGAATGGAGGAGGGTGTGGTCACAATGTCTCTGACTATCACTAGCCCCGGCGGGGCCATGATGTCAAATTCCTACCTCCACATGAACGACTGCCGGAGGGCGACGATGCGCCCGTTGACGATGAGCAGAGCCCGCCAGGCCGTCACGCGGCCGTTCTCGAGGAACTGGTCTCCGGTCACCTCAAACTCGGATTTGCGCTGCCCGCGGGTGGCCGGATAGTAGCGCTCCTGGGCCAGCACGTAGTTGGCGAGCCCGGCCTGCCGGTATTCGAGGCGGACCGTCACGTCAGCGGTTTCGCGGGAGCGCCAGAACAGCCGGAAGTAGTTGCCGTTGCGCTCCGCGATCTGCACCCCGTCGATCGCGCCCCATGTCGCCCGGGCGCGCTCGAAGCTCGCGTATTCGCTCACCGTCGGCTGCTGGAGCTTGGTGTTATCGACCGTGGCCTGCTGGATTTTGCGGAATTGGAAGTTGTCGTCCAGGGCGAGCGGGAGGACGTTGGCTTTTTCCAGCCGGTTGGCAGGTCCCTCGGGAGCAGCGCAGCCAACCACGGCCAGAGCGGCGCAAAGCAGAAGAAGGGGTCGAATCATGGACCGGATACAAGCGCGTTTCGCACCGCCTGTCAAACCCGGCTGGAGACAGGACGGGGGTGCCCCGTTGCCGGAGCACCCCCGCTTGAAGATGGCTGTAAGCCGGATTCTGTCCGGCGCGCAGCTTGCGCTGCGGCCGGGACGGCCATTTGTCTCGCCCCCGCCTTGCGGCGGGGGGCGGTCCTTGCGGACTGCGACTATTACCCGGAGGCACCGGCGGCTTGCGCCGTCGGATCGGGCAGGCAACCCGGCTCCTCCTGTTCTGTCTTGCACCGCATGGGGTTTTTCGTGCCCCCGGGCTTGCGCCCGGGGCGGTGGGCTCTTACCCCGCCTTTTCACCCTGACCCCCCCGCAAGCGGAAGGGCGGTTTATTTTCTGTGACACTTTCCGTGAACGCCGGCTTGGGCCGGCGCCCCCCGCGCGTTCTACGCGGCATGCCGCCTTTCGGTGTCCGGACTTTCCTCTCCGCATCACCCTTTCGGGGTGACAGGGAACGGCCGTCCGCCATCCAAGCCCAACGTATGGGCGCGAAGGGGAAAATTCAAGCGGTCAGTTGGCGTATTTGACCGAGCAGCCGTAGGCCTCGGTCTGCGGGGTGGTGACGGGTTTGCCGGCGAGCACCTCCTCGAGGGCCGCGACCACGTGGTTCTTGGAGCCGGGAATGTCGGCGGGGTCGGTGGACTTCTTGTCATCGATGGCCCCGTGGTAAACGAGGACGCCCTCGGGGCTGATGACATACATTTCCGGGGTCCGCTTGGCTCCGTAGAGCTGGCCGACCTTGCCATCCTCGTCGAGGAGGTAGGCGGTGGCCTTGGCTCCGCTGGCCTCGCAGGCCTTGGCAGCCTCGGCCGCTGACATGTGGCCCTGCTTGCCGGGTGCCGATGAGCAGATCGTCAGCCACGCGACCCCCCGCTCGGTGGCGTCCTTCTGAAGCTTCTGCATGTTGCCCGGGCCGTAGTGCTTGACGACAAACGGGCAGCCGGCATTCGTCCATTCCAGAACGACCGGCTTACCGCGGAAGTTTGAAAGGGAGACCGCCTTCCCCGTGCAATCGGTGAGGGTGAAATCCGGTGCAACCTGCCCGACTTGAGCCGGCGCGGCCGGGGACTGGGTGGCGGTCACAAATGCGGCAAGCAGAGCGAGGGCGTATTTCATAAGGGGAAAAGTGTCCGCCGGATTTCCAGATCCGCAAGTGCTTCACGGAAGATTTTTCAGCGCATCGAGGAGGATGGCTTCGGTCAGGATCTCCGGAAGCACGACCGGGGAGTCGGCCCTTCCCGCCGGGTAGATGACATAGAACGGAACCCCCACCCGGCCGAACGCCTTCAGGGCCGCCGTGATCTCGGGGTTCGCATTCGTCCAGTCCGCCTTCATCGGCACCACGTTTTTCTCGGCAAACAGCGCGCGCACGGCCGGCGTGTCGATGGCCGTCCGCTCATTGAACTTGCAGGTGATGCACCAGTCGGCCGTGAAATCCACAAAGACCGTCCTCCCCTCGCCCTTCAGGTCCGACAGCGCGCGCGCAGAAAATGGAACCCATGCCATCCCGCCGGCCGCAGGCTGCCCCGCCCCGGGAAACTTTTTTCCCAGAAAATACGCCCCGCCACCGCCAGCCACCGCAAGGACCAGGAGGATGGCGATCCATCGCCCGCGCAGGGTGCTCAGCGGCCCGCAAAACCCGCCGTAGATCCAGCACGCCAGGGCCACGCAAAGAAGGAAGCACAGGAACCAGAAGACGCCGTCCATCCCGCGCTGGCCGCCGATGATGCTGAGGATCCAGACGAGCGTGGCCATCAGCGGAAACCCCATGAATTGTTTGAGGCGCTCCATCCAAGCACCGGGCCGGGGGAGAAATTTCATCCATCCCGGCTGCGCGGTCAAAACCAGGTAGGGAAGAGCCATGCCGAAGGCCACGGAGCAGAACATCGCAAGGATCACCCCCGCCGACTGGCTGAAGGCAAAACCGAGGGCTGTCCCGAGAAAGGGCGCGGTGCAGGGGGTGGCGAGCAGGGTGGCGAAGACACCCTGGAAGAATGAGCCGCCAAGCCCGGAGGACGATGCGGCGGACTCCATCGCGTTGCTGGCGCGCCCGGGCAGGACAACTTCAAAGACCCCGAAAAGGTTCAGCGCAAAAATGAAGACGACTGTGCCGATGCCGATATTGAACCACGGGTTCTGGAACTGGAACGCCCACGTCACTTCGGTGCCGCCGGATTTCAGGGCAATGATCAGGGCGGCCAGCCCAAGGAACCACGCGAAGATCCCACCCGAGAACGCCAGCCCGTGCGCAAAGATCTTTTGGGGTGACTCGCCGGCCTGCCGGATAAAACCGAAGACTTTCAGCGAGATGACCGGCAGGACGCACGGCATCAGGTTCAGGATGAGGCCGCCGAGAAACCCGTAAAAAAGCGCGAGCCAGAGCCCGGTGCGAGGGGGAGCAGGCGCCGCGGCGGCAGGGACCGGGGCCCCGCTCTCCACGAACCAGGCGCGCCGGTCGCTCCCCTCGCCGGTGGCCACCACGCCGCGGAACGGCCGCTCGCTCGCAATCCGGAACGCGCCCTCTTCAGCGGGCTCCGGGCGGACAGGGTCTGCGGCGTCACCGGCCAGGGGAAAAAGCTCAGCACCCTCCGGCAGGCCGGAAACCTCCCAGCCTCCCGCAGAAAATTTCCATTTCAGCGGGAACGGAGGGTCCCCGGCGGAGGGAATCTGGGAGCGGAAGAGGGCAAAAACGTCAGCGTTGTCGGCCGCTGCGGAGGTGGAGACCGGGAGGTCCAGGGCCAGAGCGGCGGATCCGGGCACGCAGATTTCCTTGCAAACCAGCCAGGAGGCCTTGGCTCGCAGCGGCACGACCCCGCCGGGGGTCAAGTCGGCCGGGGGGGTGATCGTCACGATCAGCAGGACCTGCCCGCCGTAGCCGTAGGTCCAGATGTCGCCGGGCTCGATCATCAGGTGGGGAGCCGGCCACTGGATTGCGCCGGCCTGGAACCCCTCGGGAAGCGACCAGTCGATCCGGGTCGGCAGCCCGGCGTCGCCGCTGAACTCCCAATACGTGTGCCATCCGGGGGCCATGTCCAGCAGGAGCCCCACCTCAAACGGCTTCCCCGGCACGACCGCTGCGACTGAGGAAACGAGCGAGGCCTTCACCAGTTGCTGCCCATCCACGACCTGCGCGGAGGACATTAAGGGAAGAAACAGAACGGCAAGGAGGGTGGCGCAAAAAGCCAGGGATCGAACGTGCGGCATCCCCCCCTCATACCACCCGATCTTCCGCTCCGCAAACTCTCAGCCCCTCCCCCGCGATTCGTTTTCCTGTTGAAATGCCCGGGCAAAGCGGCAAGAACTCATCGGGTCAATGAGCCAACGGGTCGCCGACTATTCCTACGATCTCCCGCCGGAGCTCATCGCCTCGCGTCCGCTTCCCCACCGGGACGCGTCGCGCATGCTCGTCCTCGACCGCTCGACAGGCGGGATCGCCCACCGCTCGTTCCGGGACTTCCCCTCCCACCTCCTCCCCGGCGACCTCGTCGTCCTCAATAACTCGAAGGTCATCAAGGCCCGCCTGATCGCCCCAGACAAAAACATTGAAATTTTCCTCCTCCATCCGGTTGGCCCGCGCACGTGGAAATGCCTTACAAAGCCGGGCCGGAAAATGCGCCGTGGCACGTCTGTGGAGGTGGCTGGCACGGAGGCCCGGGTCGTGGACGTGCTGCCCGGCGGCGAGCGCATCGTCGCGTTCGCCTCGGAGCCCGACCTGGACCGCTTCGGCCGGATGCCGGTGCCGCCGTATTTCCGGCGCGACTCGGATGCGGCGGATGACGAGCGCTACCAGACCGTCTATGCGGAGGTTCCGGGATCCGTGGCGGCTCCAACGGCGGGGCTGCATTTCACGGAGAGCGTGCTGGCCGGCATCCCCCACGCCTTCCTCACTTTGCACGTTGGCGCAGGCACCTTCCTGCCGGTGAAGGCCGACCGCGTCGAGGATCATGTCATGCATGAGGAGCATTTCGAGATCCTCCCGGAGACCGCCTCACGCCTCAACGCCGCCCGCCGCCTCGTCGCCATCGGCACCACGGCGACGAGGGTGCTCGAATCCCGCCCGCCCGGCCCCTTCACCCCGGGATCCGGGCACACGGACATCTTTATTCATCCGCCCTACCGGTTCCGCCGGACGGGCGCCCTCCTCACGAACTTCCACCTCCCCTGCTCGACCCTTCTGATGCTCGTCTGCGCCTTCGCCGGCCACGACCTCGTCCTGCGGGCCTACGCCGAGGCCATCAAAGAAAATTACCGCTTCTACAGCTACGGCGACTGCATGCTGGTCGTCTGATCTCGAGAACCCCCGGAGACAGATTCCCTCGCCCATGTTTTTTCACTCCGGATCCTTCCTGTTTGTGTTCCTGCCTGTTGTGCTGGCGGGGTATTTCGCGCTCGAGCGGGCACCGCGCGTCGTCTGGAGGCAGGCGTGGCTGCTGGCCGCCTCGCTGGTTTTTTACGGATGGGCCAACCCCCGGGCACTCCTCCTTTTTGTCCCGCTCGTCACAATCAACTACTTCCTCGGACGACGAATGCCCGCTGGCTCCCGGTGGCTTCCGGCGGCGGGCATCGCCCTCAACCTTCTCGTCCTCGGGTATTTCAAGTATGCAAATTTTTTTGTCAGCAACCTGAACGCCCTCCTCCGCGAGGACCTTTTTCTGGAAAAAATCCTCCTGCCCCTCGGGATCTCGTTTTTGACCTTCATGCAGATCGCGTGGCTCGTCGCCTGCCGCCGCGGGCAGGCGGCCCCCTGCTCGCTCTTTGAGTTTTTTCTCTACTCCGCATTTTTCCCCCAGGTCGTCTCCGGGCCGATCGTCTACCAGAGCGAGTCGTTGCCCCAGTTCCGCAAAATCCGGACGTCCGGGGAGCGGGCGGAGGACGTCTGTGTCGGGGCCACGTTGTTCTGCATGGGGCTCGGCAAAAAAGTTTTGCTGGCGGACCCGATTGGGCCGTGGGCCACCCAGGTTTTCTGGGCGGCTGCGGAGGGGCGCCCGATCAGCGTGGCCGCCGCCTGGATCGGCGCTCTGGCCTATGCCTTCCAGCTCTACTTCGATTTCTCGGGGTATTCGGACATGGCCCTTGGCCTGGCCCGGCTTTTCGGAGTCCGCCTGCCGCTGAATTTCGATTCGCCCTACAAGGCCGGAAGCATCAGCGAATTTTGGAGGCGCTGGCACATGACCCTCTCGCGCTTCCTCAGGGATTTTGTCTACATCCCTCTGGGGGGTAGCCGCTGCGGCGGCGCCCGGCGCTCGGCCAACCTGGTTTTGACCATGCTTCTTGGCGGCTTCTGGCACGGGGCGGGCTGGACATTCCTCCTCTGGGGTGCACTCCACGGCGGCTACCTGGTCGTCAACCACCAGTGGAGCCAGATTACGGCGTCCAGAAAAATCCCGGGGGCGGCCCTGTTCAGCGGATGGGGGGGGCGGCTGGTCACGTTCTTTGCCGTGCTCGTGGCCTGGCTGCTCTTCCGCGCAGCCCGGCCGGAGGAAGCCTGGCAGGTATTGATGGCGATGCTGGGCGGCGGCCCGCCATTCCTCGCGGCCGACCCGCTCTTTGCCAAATCCTCCCCGGTGGCCATGGCGGCGCTGGCGAGGATCGGGCTTGCGGCCGACCCGCAACTCCTCATGGGATGTTGGCTTGCGGCGCTGGCCGCATTCATCTGGGCCCTTCCCAACAGCCAGCAGGTCCTTCGCCGGTTCGATCCCGGGCTGGTCACCTACGGGAAATCGATTGAGCCTGCCTCCTCACGCCTCCTCGAATGGCAGCCCACCGCCGCCTGGCTCGTGGCCACGGTCCTCGTGTTTTTCTGGTGCCTCCTCAACCTCTCCGGCGGATCCTTCCTCTACAGGGACTTCTGACATGACACTGCCAACCTACCGGAATTTTCTCGCGCTCGGATTCGCGGCGTCCCTCGCCGGGGTCTGGTCTCTTGCGTGGATCCTGGAACCCGCCGACGGCGATCTGGCGCGCGTCGGAGGCTATCCCGAAAAGGACTTCCATTGGAAGTCCCCTCAGATGGTCTTCCCCGAAAACCTCTTTACCATCACCCGCGATCTCGCCGACTACAACCGATACTATGACGTCGTCGTGCTGGGGGACTCGTTCAGCTGCGACCAGGAATCCCGGCGCTTCGGATGGCAGAACTTCTTTTTGGCGCAAACCGGGCTTTCCATGATCGTCTTCGACACCCGCAGGTATTGGCCCCAGGAGATCCTCGCGCTCCCCGCCTTCAAGGACTCCCCCCCAAAACTCTTTATTTTCGAGTCGGTTGAGCGCTACCTCCACGAGCGAACCGCCTACCTCGCGAAGGTGCCCGCGCCATCCTCGGGCGCCCGCCGCCCCGCTCCGCCGGTGCCCCGCCGGCCCTTGCCTGAGCTGCCGGAGGAGCCTCCCTCCACGCGACCGAGCCTCGACCCGGACCACGCGCTCACGCATCTCAATTCCCTGAGCCTTCGGGTTCTCGGAATCAATACCCAGGTCGTCAAAGCCCGACTGAAGACCGGCTCGCTCTTCTCCTCCCCCCGCAGTGATGAGCTCCTCATCTACTTCGATGAATACTCAAAAAACCTCCTCAGCGAGCCGGATTTCCAGGATATCCGCGCCGGCCTCGAGGCGTTTCGAGACCGCGTCGAAAGCAACGGGGTCACCCGGTTTGTCGTGGTGATCGCCCCCGATAAATCCTCGCTCTATGCCCGATGGCTGGAGGATGCTGACATGGCAACGGTCAACCTGGTCGCCGAGGCCGCCAAGGATCCCTCCCTCCCGGTCCTCCGAACGGACCGGATCCTGGCGGAGGCCATGAACTCTCCGGATGTCTACCTCCCCAGCGACTCCCACTGGAGCAGCCGCAGCCACCGCCTCGTCGCCGAAGGCCTCCTGGATCTGCTGGATTCCCAAGCCCCGATCGCCCCGCCCTCCAAGGCGCCGACAGAGAATTGATGCGGCCCATCCCTGGTGCGCGCGCCCTGAGGGCGCGCACCTGCAAACCGTGGAATGGGCATTCTGCCCATGTCTTACTGGATTGTTCTTCGCATGGGCAAGATGCCCCTGCCACGGCCCATGGGAGCGTGTTTGTCGATTTGCAGGAAACGGAGATGCACCCTGAGGGGGGGGCCGGGCCAGGTTTGCCCTTTTCGGTTTTTCGTTCGTTGTCTATGGTTGCCGCGTTCATGGCATCCGATTCACTTTTTTTGATTGCCGGCAGCGGGGACTATCCGCGGCTGGTGGCCGAGTCTGCGCGGCAGGCGGGGGTGGGGCGGATTGTGATGGCGGCCTTTGATGGGGAGACCTCCGGGGAGGCGGAGCGGTTGGCGGATGAGGTGTTTCGCATGAAGGTCGGGCAGCTGGGCCGGCTCCTGCAAGTAGCAAAAAAGTCCGGAGCGTCGAAGGCGCTGATGGCCGGGCAGATTGCGCCGTCGAACCTTTTTAACCTTCGTCCGGACCTGAAGGCGCTTGTGATTTTGGCGCGCCTCCGGGAGCGGAATGCGGAGACGCTTTTTGGCGCGGTGGCCGACGCGCTGTCGGCGGAGGGGCTCACCCTGCTTCCGGCCACCACGTATCTGGAGCGCCACATGGCCGGAGGCGGCCTCCTGGCCGGGCCAAAGCTCAAGCCACGCCAGATCGCCGACCTGGAGTTCGGGCTCCGGATCGCAAAGGAGACCAGCCGGCTGGACATCGGGCAGACGGTCGTTGTCAGGAATGGGACCGTCCTCGCTGTCGAGGCCTTCGAGGGCACGAACGCCGCGATCCGCCGCGGCGGGGAGCTGGGCCGCGGCGGGGCGCTGGCCGTCAAAGTGTCCAAGCCCGGACAGGACATGCGGTTTGATGTGCCGGTTGTTGGGACGGTCACCGTGGAGGTTGCCGCTGCGGCGGGGATTCGTGCCATCGGGGTCGAGGCCGGCTCAACCCTCCTGCTCGACCGCGACAAGGTCACTGCCGCAGCTGCCGCAGCTTCCCTCTCAATTTACGGACTATGAAAACCATTCGCACAGGAGTCGTCGGGGTCGGGCACATGGGCATCAACCATGCCCGGATATACAGCGAGATCGAGGGGGCCAGGCTGACCGCCGTCTTTGATGCTGACCCCTCGGCGGCTGCGGCGGCCGCCGCAAAGTATCAGGCGCGGGCCGCCGCCTCGCTGGAGGAGTTTGCCTCCCTCGTGGACGCCGCCACGATCTGCACGCCAACCGTCACCCATTATGAGATCGGCAGGCAGCTCCTTGCCCAGGGCAAGCACCTGCTCGTGGAGAAGCCCATCGCAGACACCCCGGACCACGCGCGGGAGCTGGCCGCGCTGGCCGCTGCCAACGCCTGCGTCCTGCAGGTCGGCCATGTCGAGCGCTTCAACCCCGTGCTTCACGCGCTGGAGGCCCAGCTCCAGAACCCCCGCTTTCTCGAGGTCACCCGGCTCTCCCCCTACCCGAACCGCAGCACCGACATCGGGGTCGTCCTGGATCTCATGATCCACGACATCGAGATCATCCTTCACCTCGTCCGCTCCCCGATCGCCTCCATGGACCCCGTCGGCATCTCGGTGCTCGGCCGCGGGGAGGATATCGCGAACGTCCGCTTCCGCTTCGAAAATGGCTGCGTCGCCAACCTCACCGCCAGCCGCATCAGCCAGGACCGCGTGCGCAAGATCCGGGTCTTCCAGGAGAACGCCTACCTCTCCCTCGACTATAAAAACCAGTCCGGCTACCTCCTGCGCCTCGCAAGGGATGACGAGAAAGCCAGCTCCGGGATCGGTAAGCTCATCGGCCTGGCCACCGACTCGAAAATTGTCACTGATTTCAGCGGCCACAGGATCGTGCGCGAACCGGTCGAGGTCCGCCAGGGGGAACCCCTCAAAATCGAGCTGGAATCCTTCGTGCAATGCGCCCGCGATGGACTCAAGCCCCGCGTGACCGGGCAGGCCGCCGCCGACGCCCTCGATATCGCGCTGGAGATCACCCGGAAGATTGACGGCGCCGACCCCCGGAAATCCGGCGTCGAGTAATGTCTGGTTGCTGCAAGCCAGCCATGGTGGTAGCCTCCCCTCATGAAGCCGGTCCTTCTCATCCTGTTTGCCTGCCTCGGCATGGCTGTTGCGGAAGAGTTCATCGCCCCGCAGGCGGCCCAGCGGGAGATCGTGCCCGCCATTGCGCCCACCGACCCGAGGATCGAGGGCATGGTGCGCGAGATCTTCACGAAAAAACCCTGGCAGGCGATCAACCCGCTCGCCCCGAAGTCCTATGGCTCCGGGGAAAAGCTGGTGTCGCAGGATTTCGGTCCTTCCACTCCGGTGCATGCGCGCACGCTCACCGTCGTCGGAGTTGAGTGGTAACCGGCCCATCGCCGCGCTCTTCTGCGCGACCTACCTGCGCCCGGAGATGCTGCACATCCACCGGCACATCACCGGCCTGCGCACGTTTGAACCGCTCGTCCTCGCCCAGAAGACGGCCGGACGCTGGACCGGACCGCAGCCCGTGCTCGTGCCGCGCTCTCCGCTCCGGTTTCTCGGCAGGGGCCTTGAACACCTGAGCGGCCGCCCCTGGCAGGTTTCCCTCCGCGAGGCGGACCGGATCTCCTACTCCATACGCCAGGCGGCCGTCTTTCATGTGTTTTTCGGAAATGTCGCCGTCCACATGCTTCCCGCGCTGCGGTGCTGCGCTGCGCCGGTGGTCCTCTCGTTTCATGGGGCGGACGTTGCCGGGGCGATCGCGACCGCCGCCTACGCCGAAGCCCGCAGGGAGATGTTCTCGCTGGCACGCCTCGTCCTGTGCCGGTCCGCCCAGCTCGCCGAAAACGTCGCCAGCCTCGGGTGTCCGCCGGAAAAACTCCGCATCATGCGAACCATCCTGCCCGAGATCGAATTCGTCCCGCACGCCCCACCCAACGACGGGGCCTGGCAGATCCTCCAGGCCGCCCGGCTCGTTCCTAAAAAAGGGCTCCCGACCGCGCTCCGTGCGTTCGCGCAATTTCGGAACTCCTTTCCTGCAGCCCGGTTCCTGATCGCCGGGGAGGGGCCGCAGGAGGCCGAGCTGCGCGGGCTCGCCGCATCTCTCGGCATCGCCTCCGCAGTCGATTTTGCAGGCTTCCTGGACCAGGACTCCCTGGGCCGGGCCTTTGCCTCGTCCCACATTTTCGTGCATCCCAGCGAGTCCGTGGGCGGGGATGTGGAGGGGATCCCCAACGCGATGCTTGAGGCGATGGCCGCCGGGCTCCCCGCCGTCGCAACCCGCCATGGAGGCATCCCGGAGGTCATTTCGCACGGCACCAGCGGGCTCCTGTGCCCGGAGCGCGATCCGGGCGCCCTCGCTGCGGCCCTCCTCCAGCTCGCCGGGGACCCCTCACTTTACCGGACCCTCTCGCAGGAGGGGTCCGCCAACGTCAAAGCACAGTTCTCCTCAGCGCATCGCATCAGCGAAATCGAGGCGCTCTACCGCGAGGCTGCCTCGCCACCATGAAAAAAGTTGCCCTCATCACATTTGCCGCAGCCGCTGCCGCCACGATCCTCGGCTCCCTGCTCGCCTACGCGCTCCTCATCGCTCCTCTTAAATCCGCCATCGATGCCGGCACGCGCCTCCAGGCCGAGTTTGAACGGATCCTTGACCTCACCCCCCGGATCACCGCCAACCATGCGGTCATCTTCGCCCAAAACACCCCGGTCCTCGAACTCGTGACCGCCGAGCGCGCCGCCCTCGTCCGGCACCGGGTGGACGAAACCTGGCTCCACAGCACGAAAACCTTCGAGATCGAGGCCACGTTCACTGCCCGCGCCGGATTCAACCTCCGCGATTCCTTCTCGATCAATATCCCCAAGGGCGGACGCACCGCGGAAATTGCCCTCCCACGCGCGAAGATCCTCTCGCTCGCCATGTCGGATCTGAAAATCCTCCGCGATGAGGACGGCCTCTGGAACAAGCTCACCGCCAAGGACCGCGAAAAGGCGATCCGCGCTCTCGAAAGAAATGCCAAAGCCGAATTCTCAAAATCCGACCTCCTCGCCTCCGCCCGCTCCACCGCCGAATCCCAAATCCGCGAAATCACCTCCGCCGTCGGCTGCGAAGCCGTCTTCCCCGCCAACACCCAGGCCAATCCGAACCCCGCAGCCGCCCCGTAACCCGGCCCCGCCGAGGGCCTGCCGAAATTCCCCCTACTCGGTGAACGTGGCCCGAAGACGGATGAACTTTTTCGTCCCGGAAATCGGAACGCTGAACCGTCGGCGCTCGAAGAGTGTCCCGTTCAATCCCGTCTGGTCCACGCCATCAACCGTGCTCTCCACCCCGTCGCTGCTCCAGGTCCCGGTCAGCGAATCCACCGCCTCCCCCGCCACCACCAGCCGCGGGTCCCCCTTGCGCACCACCGCCGTCAGCCGCAGCGCGTTGGATGCCACATCCACCACCGGGGCCTCGCCGGCCTCACCGGGACTCGGCGCACCGCCAATCGCATAGCCAAGGAGATTCTCGCTCCCCCAGGCCGCAAAAGGGTCCGCTGCACGGCCGACCCGGAAGCCGAGGTCGTCGATCTCATACGTAGGATCACTAGGATACAACTGGGAAGAAGAATAGTCTAAACTCTGGTCCCTGACCCATGATCCTCCTCTGTAGCCCCTGGACCCCGAGTCAAAGTATTCGGTCCACTCTCCGACATTTCCTGCTTGGTCGTAGGTCCCATAATATGTAGCTGATCCGGTAAATGATCCGACCTCTGTCAAGTAGTTTTGATAAGGATCATAGTCCGAACTTTGGGTCACGGAGAAAAAGGAATTCAATGCATCGATGGAGTTTGCATTGTTTGGACTGCTGCCAACAATGTTCCCAGGAGCATCATTGCTTCTTGTGGGATACAGCCAATAGGCACTCCCACCCGGCCCCTCCGGGCTCGGGTCGTAATACGCCGCCTTATACCATTCATTGAGGCTTGGGAGAAAATAGGTGGCCGTCTCGGACCGGACGGGAGCCACCTCACTCATGTCATAAACACCGGACTCCGTATCGCCGTTCCCTTGACCATTGTGCAGCCAGTTGACAAACCGGGCCGCATCGTTCCAACTCACGTAGGTCACCGGTCGGGTGCCAGTCCCGATCACCGCATAACTATACGCTCCCTCCTCGCCGCTGCGCGAGATTCCGGCAATATTTGGGCTTAGGACAAATTCATTATCATTAAGATCCAAACCCATCCCCAACGCAGGATTGTAGAGTTCGTGCGGGTCGGTCTGAGCGACCGCGTTAAGAAACTCCGCATACTGGGCGAGAGTCACCTCGGTTGTGGCGATTTCGTAGGGATAGGCGACTGAGCCAATGCCTGGAATACCAAGGCCAGGAATATTAAGGTCAGGGTCACCTGCCTCGTTGAGCGGATCCGCCGGATTTCCGATATCCCCGACAGCAGCCCAGTTGAAGGTGACCTCCGCATGGGAAGACAATGCTCTCCCAGCAGCCCGAAGGCAAGGGCAGCGCAGAAAGATTTTAGGGGGGTTGACATGGTAGAAAACCTAAGCGCAAAACTCCCGCAATGCAAGGCCCTGCCGGAAGGGGCGGGCGGATCGCCCATCGTTGCCAACCGTGGCAGGGGCATCCTGCCCCTGCCTGACTGGATTGTTTTTCGCAGGGGCAAGATGCCCCTGCCCTGGGGTTTGGCCATTTTCGAGTGCGCCAAAGGCGCAAAATTCTACAGCCCGGTCCGAAGGGCCGGGTAGAACGCGAAAAAATTTGGAGGGCTGAAAGCCCGCGATTCCCCGGCTTCAATGGATTCTGCGCTCAAGACACCCGCAA
>Ga0247844_1002209_pt1 | contig 32511 bp, 29 predicted proteins | sample LaCtaG_FD_192421 | JGI IMG/M metagenome (GOLD analysis project Ga0247844, IMG submission 192421) | Freshwater microbial communities from meromictic Lake La Cruz, Castile-La Mancha, Spain - LaCruzMarch201714.5m_1 | ecosystem: Environmental > Aquatic > Freshwater > Lake | place: Spain: Castile-La...
GGTATATCCAAAATAAAGCTCAAGGTATTAGATCTCAAAGTACCCTTTCTCCCAATCAAGATAAGGGAATTAAGGGAGCTGATTTAAAACTATCTGCTGTCATGCCCCTCTATCAGGGAACAAATTACAATATTCATATATCTGATTCTGGAATTGATAAAACTCACCCCGAACTAATAGATAATTTTGATGAGACACTCTCCTATGATTATTGCACCGGAGATAAAAATCCTGAACCACGGGCCTCCACTCCGCAAGGTAAAGTGACCACTGATCATGGAACAAAGGTTTCTGGAATTATTGCAGCAGCTAGTAATAATGGTATTGGCATTGCTGGAATTGCTTCAAAGGCTAAACTATCAGTGGATAATGCCATCTCCATTTGTAATACAAATCTAACCATCAATACTTGGATTCCACAATTAAATATTAATACCCTTTCATCCTGGTCGGGAAGTTTTGGAACTGACACGGAAAAACTCCATCAGGCAAATAATCAGGGCTTTGATATTTTAAATGATGTGATTGCCACCAATGCAAAAACGAATAACACGGTTTATTTTAAGGCCGCAGGTAATGAACGCCACTTAAAAGGAGATGCTAATCGCGATCCCTTCGGATTTAATATTTTTATCAGTCAAATTGCTGCCATTAATCAAAATTTTCACACCACATTTTATTCTAATTCTGGATCAAATATTTTGGTTTCTGCCATTGGAGCAGGAGAAGGTGGCGGAGACATTGGTATCTGCACAACAGATATGAACAATAAATATACCTGTAATTTTAATGGAACCAGTGCGGCCACACCTCAAGTTGCGGCAATTGCCCTTCTTATTAAAGAATCTGCAGCAAGCGTTGGAAGAACTCTTTCAGCAATCGATGTTTATACTATTTTAGCTCGCACAGCTGTTCCCATTGATGAAGTTGCCACTGAAACTTTTGGACTACAAAATAAATTATTTATAAATAATACTGTTAATTCTAAAATGTATTACTACTCTAGAAATTATGGTTTTGGTGTGGTTAATGCGCAAAAGGCCATTGAACTGGCAAAATCTTCAGATTATCAATTGCTCCCTGCAATCGAAAAACTTCCCACATTTACTAGTTCTGATTGTGGAAATATAAAATTTCAAACCAATAAAACATGTGCGGTTAAAGCAATAAATGTAAGTGACACCTTTCAGATCTATGCTCTCAATGCCTCTTTTGATATACGACCAGATTTTTCCAGTGTGAGTAAAAGTGATTCCTCAAAAATGATTCGCCAACTCATCATGACTCTCATTTCTCCCGATGGACAAAGATCGCAACTAACAAAAAATGCAACTGAACTTGAAGGTAGTAATTATAATCATGCTCAAATTTTTAAAAGCTACGCTCCATTTGCAACCGATGCTAAGGGAAAATGGTTTGTAGAAATATGCGCCTATGATAATAAAAATATTGAAGCTACTTTTTCTCTAGTAAGTGCAAAATTATCTTTTTACGGGTGGAAGGACCAATTCCCCATACCAGAGAAAAAATTTGGTCCATAATTGTGAGTGGGCCTAAGGTATTTAGACATTAATGATAATGTGAAATATCCTCATATTGTTTTTTTGATATTTCAAGAATAGACAACCTATTACCTTTTTTTAAGAGGGGATGATCCATCATTGATGTTATTAATTGAAGATCAGCTCTTGTGATTATTTGAGAAAATTTTTTTTCACATTTTACATCCACTGCAAGCCAGGGATTTTTCCCTTTAATGAGTTCTTTAAATGTTTCATCACTTTTGGCCAAGCTAATTATTTCCATGGAACCAACCACACCGGGAATCTCACAACTAGAATGATAAAAAAGCGCCTTATCTTTTTTATTCATGAGATCTCGCATCATATTGCGAACCTGATAATTTCTCACTCCATCCCAGGTGGCCACTTTTTTCTTAATCAGATCATCAATGGAAAAAGTTTCAGGTTCAGATTTCATTATCCAATATTTCATCGCTAATCCAGTTAATTCTGACGCGTCAGACGTTTTTGTTCAAGGCGCTTTAGAATATGAAGACTTAATTTTTTTGACTCACTTTGTATATTCTGATCATTTAACTTGGGAATAATCCCCTCATCAATATCTAATTGATAGCACCAACTGAGTAAAATGCTTTCCCCTTTTGTTCCATAGATTTGACAAATTTTTTTTTCAATTAAATCCAAAAGAACCTCCCTACTTAGGCCGCTCTCAAGTGAAATATCAAAGGTACTATCATTTAAATTATCTTTCATTGCCGCCATTTTGATCGAATTAAAGTGATTTGTAAAAAAGATCCTTATTTAAAATCTCCATTCCTACGATAAGCATTCATGGCCGATATATCTTTAGTTTTTGTTTTGCCGCTCTCTAAGGGGCTTCGCAAGTTGTTGGTTAAATACCAAGAGGATAATATTGTTTCTTGCCATGAAATTGATGCTCCCAATGAAGCAGGACAAACCCTACAAATGAGTGATGGGGGAATTATCTTTCTCTCCGATGTAAAAAAAACCAAACAACTTTTTTCTCAACATGATAAAATTTTTAATGATCAAAGATACCGCGCTATTCTCCTTACTCCAAAATCCATTAATGGACTTGATCGAGTAGAACTTAATAAACTTAATATTCAAGAAATTTTGCAGGAACCACTTTCTGAACGAGTATTAAATTCTAAAGTTGATTTTACAATTAAAAAAATCCAACAAATCATCAAAAAAAATGAGGAAAAAAACTCAAAATTATTAGGTCAAAATAGTGGCGAAGACCTATCTCATATTAAGCAAAAAAAATCTAAAGGAAATAATGCATGGGATGAAGGCACAGAATTACCTAAATTAAATAATCAAAAATTCCTTGAAAATTCCAAGGATAAAAATAATGAAAACGCCCTAGATCAGACTAGTTTAAGCCTTAAAAAAAAGAATCTCTTTTTAGAAAATTCCAATGATTTTGCAAAAGATCTTGTGGCAAAAAATCCAAACATCAATTTTAAAACCCTTGCTGATAATGAAAAAAAGAAAAAAAATAAAAGTCTCTTTCAAGAATCTCAAAACAATCAATTTAATAATCTCAAAGGTTCCATTAAAAATAATGAAGATGCTCAGTTAGCTAACATTGAAAATAATAAAAAAACCTCAAATCTCTTTTTAGATGGTGAAAATCAAAACAATCATGGGAAAAAAAGTGATCCTAGTCTTCCTGAAGCTGCTATTGAAGAAAAAAAACAAACTTCAGCTCTAGATTTATTTTCAAATAATTTGGATGATAATACTCTAAAAGGAAAATCTACTGGTGGCCCTGAAATTTTAGATAAGAATGAAAAATCAGCAAAAAAGGCCCTCTTTCAAATTCCGGAAAATGCTCTCGCTCAAAATGAAAAATCCGCAGCAAATCAAATTGATCCTACTGAAGACCCTAGTAAAAAGAAAAATTCTCTTAATCTTTTTAATGAAACAGCTATTTCCATTAATGAAAATAATTCAAAAATAGAAAATCATGCTGATAGTGAGTCTGAAAAAAAGAAAAAAAACGCCCTAGATCTCTTTTCATCAAATACATTAGACAATCAAGAATCAGGAAAAAAATCTGGTCCTGAAAATAATGAATCCTTAGAAAAAAGTACAAAAAAATCTGGCATTGAATTTCCTGAAAATGATCCCTCTCAAAATAAAAAATCTACAGCAAATCAGATTGATCCTATTGAAGACCCTAACAAAAAGAAAAATTCTCTTAATCTTTTTAATGAGATAGCTCCCTCACAAAGTGAAAAAAAATCCTCTATCGATCTTACAAATAATGATCCTTTAAAACCTGTCGAAAATAAAAATAGTCATTTAGTAGATCCACTAGCTCAAAAGAAAAAAACCCTTCAACTTATTGAAAAAGACATTCCTCAAAATAATTCCACCAGCGGAAAAAGTGACATTCAAGCTAAGGATGCCCATAAAAAAGGGCTGGAGATTAATGCCCCAGAATTAGCTCCAACATCTCAATCAAATGTCAGTGATGCCATTAACCCAAACCAAGCATCCACTAAAAAAGGGATTGAACTTCCCGATCTTAGTCCTAAAAAAAATGTCACTGAGGCTCAACCAGAAAAAATTGAAAACAATTTAACTTCGAAAACTCAATTTAAAGAAGAAAAAATTGAAACAAAAATGGTTAGTTTGCTAAAACCTGAAATAAAACCACTTGAGACTATAAAATCACATTTGCCTTTAGAACAAAAACCTGAATTAGTAAAACGAGAAACAAGTGAAAGTGAATTTGAAGAAACACCTTTTCTCCATCTAAAAAATGAAGTTGACCAAAATAAAAAAAACTTCCCTGATCTCCTTGCAACTGAACCAACAGTCAATTTATCAAAACCCGTGGTTAAGGGCAATCTTGCTGGAGTTGATTTCGGAGTGATTTTGCTTCACAAATTTTCTACGCCAAAACAAAGTGTGGAAGATCAGTATTATGCCTTTCATTATATTTCAAAAAAGTTATATGAACGCTACCAGGCCCTTGTCACATTCTATGTGGATACTAAAAAAGAAGGAATGAAATCCCTTTATTCATCCCATGAAGAAAAAAAAGCTTACACCGCATCCCTGGGCCTAAAATCTCTCACCTATGATTACGCTCCAAAACATCTTTCAAAATGGAAAATGTTTCGCTATCCCACATTAAATGATGAATCTCTAAAAAATCCACTCTTTGAATTAATTTATCCCTACCGCGATGGCAGTAAATTTTTAGGACTAGCGATCGTACACGCAAAAGGTCAATCCATTTCTCATCACGATGAACTTGCCAATGTGGAACTCATGTTGGAATACATGCGTGGGCTCTTATGTCGTTATCATAATATATCTGCCAAGGCCTTAGCTCCAATGGTTAAGGGAGGAAAAAATCCTCTTGAAACAGAGGATTTTTTAAAATCAGATTCTAAAATCTCCCTAAAAAATCTTTTTAATTGGATTCCTAAAGTAAAAAATATTTTTAGTAAAAAAGACTCTAAAAAAGACTCTAAAAAAGACAGTGCAGCATGAACGCGCTAGTAAAACCCCTCCTAAATACTGCTCCGTTAAAAAATAATCATCAGGATTTTTTTCAAATATCAGTTCAGGCCTTTGCCAATAAGGAACGCTCTCTTTTATGTGATCTCTATCTTTATATTCCGCGAACAAATGAATATCTCTTTGAATGGAAGGCCCATCGCAAAGTAACCAGAGATCAAATTCGTGACTGGGAAAAATGTGAACTCAGCGGGCTTAGGCTTGCCATTTTAAGCAAAGATAAAAATAAACTTTTTCTAGAACTAGGCATTAAAATTGAAAAAGATTTACAACAATTTTTAACTCCATTACAAAAAGATGATATTACCCTTATTAAAGAACATGCCAACTATAAAAAAAATCTACTCCAAGAGATAAGTTCTATTACTCTTCCTCGACTTTTTACTCTTGCTCTTAGAAATAATCAATTTCTTCCAGTTATTCAGTACGTTCAAAAAAAGATTCTCACCTTTGATATTAATGAGAGCGAAACTGTCTCAAATGCCCGCGCCTTCAGTGAGCTTCTCGTTCAAGATAATCACCACCTAAGAAGTGCTGCCATTTCTGTACTCTATGGAGAATTTCTTGGATTTAAGGATCAACAGGCCTTAAGCGACATTTTTTGTGCGAGTTTATTAAAAGATATGGGGCTCATTTTTCTTAATAATCGATTCCTTCAGGAGATGACTTCTGAACTAAGTAAGCCCGATTTAAAAGAATATTGGCAGCATGGAAAAATGACTGATCACCTCTTACAAAAATCCGGAATTAAGCTCTCTGCCAGATGTCTTAATCTCATAAAACAACATCATGAACTCCCCTCGGGAAATGGCCAACCCCTTGGCCTTGGACCTCTTAATACCGACGAACTTTCCTATCTCATCGGTATGGTAGATACCCTCTTTCAATATGCGGAATCTAAATTCGTAAATACCAAATTAACACTTCTACAAATCTGCGAAACCCTAGAAAAAAAGAAAGATCTTCCAGGTCTTATTCCTTATCCAAAGGACCAATATAAAAACCTTGCTCTTTTTCTTCTTCAATCAAATAGTAAATAAGGGTTCTTCCAAGTCTTCTTTTCCTTTTGAAAAGTCTCCAATAGGAATGTTCGCATTTACCAATCTATTAATTTATTATAATACTCTGATACTTCTTCGAATTTGGCTTTTCCCTACAAAACTAGGCAAATTCCTCCCCTAAAGTCCTTTCCTTTACTCTTTAATTTAAAATATTTCCTATGAACCGAATAATGATTGTCCTGATTCATGGAAATTGAATAAATGAAATTGAGCTATGGCAGTGAAAAAATTAAAGCATAAGGATGAAAATTTTAGTGAGGAATTTCCCTTGCCTCCAAGTGAATTTTCTAAAAGCAAGAATCAAGACAGCGAGTTAGAAAAAACAAAACTTAGGATGATCTCTTCGAATAAAAATATGAATAGTAATAAAAAATTTAAAGCAGATCATTTTAGTGAAAACGAAATCGATAATTCTCAATTCGAGGCCCATACTCCTATTGATGAATCTGATACTACAAAAACTCGCGTTAATATTATTCAATCAATAAAGGATATGGTGACTAAAAAAACACCTCCCTTAACTAATCCCGATGAGACGGCGCGCATCACCATTTTAAATAAAGTGAGTATGAAGGATCGCCTTAAAAAATGGTCCTGGATTGGAATGGCCATTATCGCAATTGGGATCCTTTATCAATCGGGCATCTTTCAAAAAAAAGCAAGCTCAGATTCCCTTGATCCTATAGCAACTGAAAATGTTGAAAATGGTTTAACTGAATCAAGGCCCCCTTCAGAAAGTAAATCAAAATTATTAGTTAATTATAATATAACAGGAAGAGGTCTCGTTTATAACTGTCGCGGAAATAAATGGGCCTGTACCGATAAGGCAAATTACATCAATTGTAGGAAACTTTTTAAAAGTGACCGAAGTTGTTCTCCTCAGGGAGTATTTGACACAAGTTCTCAGTGTCAAAATTCCTTAAGAAGTAAACAACAGGCAAAGGTTGACCCAAACATTTGCCCATAGGTAGAGAATGGGGAACAGTAAAAATGGATGGAGCTGGAGTAAACCTATGCAGTTTTTTCCATTCCTTGTTTTTAATTTTTCCTTAGCGTTAAAATGAATTCTAAGAGGAGTTTTGCCAATGAAAGAAACCGTAGAAACAACACCAGGAGCACCTGAAGAATTAAGTTTAATTCAGGGGGCAGCTAAATTTTTAAGTGAAGCTGACATGTTCCTTTGGGCCATTATCGTCCTCTGGTGTGCTGGCGTTGCCATCATTGTGCAAAGATATTTCAAACTCAAACAATATGAAATTGATTCTGTGAGTTTCATGGCCGAAATCAAACAGTTTGTTCTCAATAATCAAGTACATTTGGCCATCCAACTCTGCGGTAGAACCACTGCTCTCCTTCCAAGAGTTTTTAAAGAAGCCCTAAAGCGCTCTAATCAATCGAGACAACAAATTCAAGATGTGATTGAAGCTGGGATGATCGCCTCTAAAGGAAAAGTGGAAGAACATTTAAATTGGCTTCTCCTTTTTGGTAACTTCTCTACTCTCTTTGGACTACTAGGAACAATCCACGGATTGATTATCTCCTTTAGTGCCGTCGCCGGTGTCGATCCAGCTGAAAAATCAAAACTTCTTTCTCTTGGTATTGCTCACGCGATGAATGCTACGGCCACAGGAATCGTTGCCGCCATTATCCTACTCCTATTTCACCTTGTCCTTACTAATAAAGCTCATAAAATCACTCGAGAACTTGATGAATACTCCATGAGACTTATTGATTTACTTGGGACAAGAAAAAATGAAGAATACGCAAAGGATAATCATCACGCGGCCTAAATATTACACATAATTAATATTATAATAACTTAATAATTTAGAGAAAAAATATGTCTGGTGGTGGTAGTCAAGAAGAAGGTCACGTCAATATCATCCCACTGCTGGATGTGATCTTTATTTTTATTTTCTTTTTATTAATGAGCGTCCAATTTCTTGAATTTTTTGAAATTCAAGCATCTAATCCTGTAGAACAAGCTCCTCCCGATGAAGTAGTCCCCCCTCCTGATCCAAAAAAAAGCAAACAATTTAAACTTCGCCTTAGCAAAGATAGTATTGAATTTACTGAAACCATAGATGAAAAAATTCTTGGTACTTTTGCCTATGACGAAGAAGGCATCATCAATTTAAAAAAAATCCTCCTTCAAAAAAAGCTAGAATTTCCCGAGGAAAACGCCATGATCATTAAACCCTTTAAAGATGTGGAATTTGATAAAATTGTTTTAGCAATAGATGCTGCCCATCAAAAAGTTAATCCTGAAGATAAAAAAAGTGAGAAGGCCTTTAGAAGTATTGCCTTTGAAGCAAGGAGCGAAGAATAGATGAGAGCGCCATACTACTATAGTATTTTTCAAAAAAAATACAAACACGGTATGAAAAAAGGCGATGATGCCTTTCTTAATCTAACGTCTCTCATGGACGTTTTAATGATTCTCCTTTTCTTTTTATTAATGTCCTATAACCCCACTGAATTAGAAATTAGTCCACTTGACGGAATTGTGATGCCCCAATCTGATTCACTAGACATGGGTGCAGGGGCAACTGTTGTACAGGTCAATACTACACTTGATATTTTTATTGAAAAAGACCGAATTGGAAATTTAGGAAATGAAGAAGATATGGCGCTTCTTTCTAAAAGACTTGCTGAGGTTTTTGCCATTAATAAGGAAAAATTGTTAAGAAAAGATCCCAAAAAAACATCTTATAAAAATATTAATTTTATTTTAGATGGAAAAGTAGCTTATGAAAATTTAGAAAAAATAATGACAGCTTCAGCGCAAAGTGGATTTGAAAATTATAAATTTATGGTGGTAGCGCGAAAGAAAAAATAATTGAAATGTGAACTTTAAAAAAGTGAGTAACTTACTTAATGTCAGTAGCTAATAATAAACTTCCAAAAGCACCTTTTGTTTTGGAAATCATTTCGCCCCAGAAAGATAAAAAATCCTGGGTCCTTGATAAAAGCTCCTATTCCCTAGGATCTTCTTCTAAATGTGATATTCGCCTTCTCGATATTAATATCCCGAAACAACACTGCATCATTACCGTTCTAGAAGATCACGTACTCATTCAAATTCTTGATGGTGTACAAGAGGGAATAAAAATTGGAGATAAGTCCTATCAAAAGGTAAAACTCCAAGAAGAAGGAAAAGTTCACATTGGCAATTTTGAACTTCACCTCTTACAAAAAGCAAAAATAAAACCTCCCAAATCTCTTCTTAAAAAAGTAACTAACGAACTTGACTATAATTTTCAAAATGAAAATCAATTTACTATTTCAACTCAACTTCCCGTGGAAATCTCTGAAGATAACGCTCGCTTTGAAGACTACATTGATACCAATGAAGAAAAGCCCTTCCCTATTTTCCCAAGTAATAAAATAGATAGAAGGCGAGTTGTAGAAGTGATTTTCATGTCCTTTGGAAATATCGTGGGATTTGAATCTATTCCCCTTCACGATATGTATTTAAATCACCTCTACCAACATCTTCCCTATGATATGCTGAGACTTTTCCCAGAGGATCGCGATTGGATCACCTGCACAAAAGGTAAACTCTCCTACTCTGTACCCAACGGGTGGAAACTTCTTAGTGATCTCAATAATTCCAATGTCTATCACATTACAAAGGGTAGTAACCAAATTATTTTGCGCGTTAGTCAGGGACTAGCTCCACTGACCGCCTGGAATTTTTGGCGCGACCGAGACGAATTCCTGGGAGTTTTTAAAAAACTCACTGTTTTACTTCTTCCGATTTTACTTATTACATTAGTGAAATATCCAAAAGATCCACCAAAAATTGAAATTGAAAATTCCGTGGTGTTATACAAAGTAAAACCACCAGAACCAGTAGTAGTGGCCACTCCTGAGCCAACTCCCGTTCCTACGCCTGAGGCAACTAAAGTGGCTGAAATTAAACCCACTCCAAAACCGACGCAACCACCGAGGGAAAAACCTCAGCCAAAACCCAAACCTAAAGAAGTGGTGAAAAAATTGCCTCCTCAGCCAAAAGTCGCAAAAGTTCCACCGCAAATAAATAAAACTCCGCCGAAGCGCTTAGTGGTTCAACAGGGACCAGTAAAAGTGGGCGGAACGGGCCCAAAAAATCCTAATGCTGCTCGCGATCAAGCAGCTAAAGCAAAAGCTCAAGCCATTGCTCAAACCAAAGCAAAGGTTTCCAATGCTCTAGGATTTCTAGCTAAAAGTAATGGACTTGTTAAAGTGCCTTCAACTGCGGTTTCTAGCAGTAATAGATTTCTCGGTGGACGAGGACTCGCAGGAGCAAAGGACGCCACTGGAAAAAATATGCTTGCTGATATTGGAGCTAATAGTACGGGTTCAGCTAATGGGCCAATTAGTACTACGGGTTCACGCTCCATTGCTTCTGGTCCAGTCGTGAGTGATGGCGAAATTAATGGCAGTGGAAAATCCATGAACTATGTTCAGGGAAAAGTGAGTGTTTCAGGGCTTCATGCCGCTGGTGGTAGCGGATCCTTTGGTCCAGTGGGCGGTCAAATGGCCGTTAGTGGTAATATCGATCAGGATGCCGTTAGAAGGGCCATTGAGAAATACATGAGCAAAATACGCTACTGCTACGAAAAAGCGCTCTTAAGCAAACCTTCGATCTCTGGAGGGGTGCGCATGGAGTGGAAGATTGCTCCGGGTGGAAGGGCCAGCGGAGTTCGCGTGGTTCAGTCGGCCTTAAACGATGCCACTTTGCATGGGTGTATATCGAATGTAATTACCACTATCCCCTTTCCATCTCCAAAGGGTGGGGTGGCGACGGTGGCCTATCCATTTAACTTTACCCCCTTTCAATAGCTCATAAAATTTAGAATCAAAATGCAACTAGCTTAAAAAAAAATTTGAAAATATTACCAGTAACTTATTTGAAAATAAATTCTATGATATAAATGTGTAAGACTTCTTGTTTTATACAAAAAGTTAAGTTTAAAATAAAAATATAAAAAACATAAAGCCACTTTTATGTTTATTTAAATCATAACAAAGGATTGTCATGAAAAAGTTTTTGCTCTTATCTTCCCTCTTTTCAGTCAGTTTTATTCACGCAGGATTAATTTGTCCTCCTACAGCTGGATTACTCCTTGAAACAAAGCCAAGCACATTAGCTAGTAGCTTTCCAACTTCAACCTGTGATGAAAATACTGTTAGGGCTTGGCTTGAGAGCAAGTGTAGTGAGTGTCCAGCAAGATTCCCTGGAGCAGTCCCTGAAAATGGCTCTGAATTTCCAATCTCTGCTAAATGGAATTATAAAGAATTAAAACCAGGGACGCAAAATACCTATTATCTTTTTGAAGCAAGTGTTTCTGGAACATGCAAACAATTTGGAGCTAAAAAATATTGCACAAAAGGTAATGTTAATTATAATGTCGTTGGGAAATCTAGCTGGACATTATATGGGGAAGCAGAATGGACAGCTTCTCATAACGGTCAAAATATAAATGTGAGTATTTCTGATCCTTCTAGTTTAATTCCTAAAAATTACAAAATGAAAAACCCTCCTCATGTAATTATTGATAGTAATGTTTCGTATCCAAGCCAACCAAAACCAGAAGATCCAACATCATTTAAATTTTGTCAATCACTTGGAACAACTTCATTTGGATTTACAGAAAATGATTGTAGATATCCTTCAAAATTTCCGAAAGGAAGTGTAGTAAAAAAATCTGAAATTCCAAATGATAAAAATATTTAGTAATATTTTAATAAATTCTTAAAGAAATATGGGTCCAGAAATGGGCCCTTTTTTTGTGCTAAAAAAGAGACAAATTTCGATTTCAGACAAATCTCGACCTAGGCCCTAAACTACCAAACATCTGGAATTATAAGAGTTATTTCAGATATTTTAGCTAAAAAGATGGAAAAATGTATCTTAAAGGGGGATGGGTCCAGTTAAATCATTAGAAATTTATAATGCGTGAATTAAAATGGTTAGAGCTGATTATCGTGGCAATGGCACAATTAAATGAAATTTACTTTGATAGATTATCTTTTTTAAATTCTAAACATAAAAAAGCCCTAATTTTCAAACTAGGGCCTAAAAGATAAAATTGTTTAAACTTAAAATATAACTATTTCATCAACTCACCTATATTATAAGATCCTCCACCAGGTCCACCAGAAGAACTTCCACCAGATGCCTTAACAACTACTTTACATGCTAACTACTTTACAAGAATCTGTTTCTTCTTTCTCATTAGTTGCACGTATAACTAAATAAAATCTATTATCCTTTATTGATATTATTGTATCACTTGGTAAATTCTTTACACTTAAAAGAGCAGACATTGACTTACTACAACTCGTCTTATCTTTACTCAGATCCCAACCATCATCACAAGACTTTTCTTAAGTAGTTTCGATCATTAATTTTCCACAAACAAAGTTTGTTCTTTGAAAATTCTTACGTGCCCCACCATCTGAATAGCCCCTAACTATTTTATTTTTATTTAATGGATCACAAGTATTTCCAGGAGTATTTTTAAAACTACCGCTATTTTTAAAATCATTACACTTTGCCTGAAGCTTATCTGATCCATTACAGACTTTCTTACATTCTTCATTTACTTTTCCAGGAAGAATGCCACCAACATTGATATCGGCATCAAAAGTAACTAAAGGCCCGTCGCCAGGATTATCTAAAGCCAGACGACAGTCACAATTTTTAGCAAAAGCCTGCAAGCAGATCAAACTAAATGAAACAAAGAACAACCTAATCATCAAAACCTCCGTGTTAAAATGCTAAATCTAAATCACACCCTCATCCACTTGATGAATTGATGCTATTTCTTTAGCTTGTTTTTTTATTCTTAAATTAAAATATAAAAATAATCTAATTTTAATTATTTCTAAAAACATCATCATACTATCTTGGATCAATCTAACTTTACTTTCAGCAGAATTTTTCCATTCTACAGGCATTGATTCCACTTTATAGTGAAACATATTCGCTAATAGTAATATCTCAACATCGAAGGTAAATCCATTAAGTTTTTGTAATCCAAAAAGAGTTCTACCACTTTGCCTTCTAAAGGCCTTAAATCCACATTGGGTATCTTTAATATCAGACAAACCAATTAATCTAAGGATGACATTAAAAATTCTTCCCATCAACACACGGAATATATTTTGTCTCTCAACAATAACCGAGTCCTCATGTCTCCTGTTGCCAATAATAATTTGTGTGTTTGAATGAGTATTGAAATGTTGAATAAATTCTCTAATGGCCTTAAGGTCGGTGGATAAATCTAAATCCATAAAAAATAAAAGATCCCCTTTAGCATAAAGCATCCCCTGCCTAACAGCATGGCCTTTACCCAAATGAATTTCGTTTTCAATGACTTGAAACAGTGGAATATTTAAAGCAATTTTTTTTGCTAATTCAGCTGTATTATCCTGACTTTTTTCGATAACCCATATCACTTCAATAATATTTGGATTTAATAATACAAATTCATGAACTTTTTTCATGGAATCTGTGATTCTATTGGATTCATTATAGGCAGGAATAATAATTGAAATTTTTTGATTATTATTTGGCATTTACCTAGATTCCTTCCAAGTTTAGTGCACAGAAAAAAGCAAAAATCATTTTTCTCTTTTGATCATTTTAGTCAATACTAAAAAAAATGAATAGTAAAATATTAGATTATTAATTTATATATTTAAATGAAGGGCGTATAAAGTCGGCAAAAAAATATATATCCATTATTTTAGTTATTTGGTTGTATCTTTGATGGGAAAATTGGCCGGTTTTGACAAATATCGACTCTGGGCGGTAAACTGCCAAATATTTGGATTAAAAGAGATATTTCAAACATTTTAGCTAAAAACTCTGATTTTGTTCAAATTATAATGGGTCCAAGACAGTGTGGGAAATCAAGCCTTCTGATACATTTAGGAGATGATTATGTTGAACTCATCATGGATGATTTAAACCTTAGAAAACTTGCTAACGATGATCCAATGGGATTAATTGATCAATATAGTGATAAAAAAATTTTTATTGATGAAGCTCAACTTGCCCCTGAAATTTTTTATGCTATTAAAAGAAAAGTTGATCTTTTAAAGCGCCATAAAAAACCGCGTCAAACCATATTTCGTCTAACGGGTTCCAATCATATTTTGATGGATAAAAATGTAAAAGCTGGATCAGGATCTTTGCTAAATTAACCTAAAACTATTGAGAATATTTCATATTCAAATCATTTCTGTTTTTTTTGGCATTGTGATTAGAATTTATCATTCAGACCATAATCCTCCTCACTTTCATGCTGTTTATGGTGAATTTGAAGCCATTATTGAAATTAAAACTTAAAACTGGAAAAATAATTGCCGGAACTCTCCCTCCGAAAGCCTTATCAATGGTTAAAGAATGGAATAAGTTATATTTAAATGAAATAAAATTAACAAAATTCTAAAAATTGATAGTGATCATTTTAAAATTACATTAAAATTTTCTAATGGAACGAGTGGGGTTGTTGATCTTTCCTTTCTTTTTACAAAACCTGTTCACTTAACTGCAGAAATGATGAAGGGAAATTTATTTGCAAAATGTTATATTGAGTCAGGAGCTTTAGCTTGGCCAAAGGGTTTTGAACTTTGCCCTGATATGCTTCAATCACAAATGGTGATCAAGAAAAAGTCCCTAGCTTAAATAATCATAACTCTCCACTTGACCAAAACGGAGTCATAGTCCATTTTAGACAATGGTCTGTCTGGAATTTTGGTTGTGCTGATTCCATTTTTCTGGTATTTTTGGAAGTATGATTACCAGAAATTTTCCCAACCTAATTGGTAAAAGTTACTTTATTTTTGGCCCTAGAGGCACTGGAAAATCTACTTTCCTAAAATCTACCTTTCCAAAAGCTCTCTATATTGATCTTTTAAAAGCTGGAGAATTTAACTCACTCCTTGCAGATCCTTCACGCTTAGAATCAAAAATCCCTCCCAAATTCAAGGAATTCATCATTATTGATGAGATACAAAAAATTCCTAATTTAATGGACGAAATTCATCGACTTATTGTGGAGAAAAAATTTTCTTTTATTTTAACAGGATCCAGCGCAAGAAAATTAAAAAAATCAGGTAGTAATTTATTAGCTGGAAGGGCCAGATCCTACCGTTTTTTTCCCTTTAGCATTGCTGAACTTGGAACAAAATTCGATTTTAAAAAGGCACTTCAATTTGGGCTACTACCAGAAGCTTACGGTAGTCAAGATTCCGAACATTATTTGCAATCCTATATTCAAACATACTTAAAAGAAGAAATCGATCAAGAGGGACTAACGAGAAATTTAAGTGGGTTTTCTCGTTTTTTAGAAACTGCTTCCTTTTCTCAAGCCCAAATATTAAATATTTCTAATATTTCTAATGAATGTCACGTGGATCGAAAAGTTTGTGAAAACTATTTTAAAATACTGGAAGATTTATTAATTGCTTACCGAATACCTGTTTTTAATAAAAGAGCAAAAAGAAAATTGGCCGTTCATCAAAAGTTTTTTTACTTTGATTGCGGACTATACCGGGCCTTAAGACCAAAGGGACCACTTGATCTACCTGAAGAAATTGAAGGACCGGCCTGGGAAACACTTTTACTTCAAGAAATCATCGCCCAAAATCAATTCTTAAATCATCAATATGAAATCTATACTTGGCGAACGAAGAAAAAAGTTGAAGTGGATTTTGTCCTTTATGGAACAAGGGGGATTTTGGCGATTGAAGTAAAAAGAAATAGTAAATTTAAAATTCAAGATTTAACTGGGTTAAAAAGTTTTAAAGAGGACTACCCTCAAGCAAAAGCATTTTTCCTCTATGGTGGGAAAGAACTACTCTTTGAACATAACATTCAAATTATTCCCTATGAACATTTCCTGAAAAATCTTAAAGATTACATTTAGTTCTTCAGATTTATAACTTGGTGCGCTCAGAGGAGAAATTCAGCGGCTGTCTCACGTCCACCTGTCCCCCACCCTTTGGCTTAGGAAAAGGAATCATTTTTAGTACACCATCAATACAATTAATCCCGCGAGGAGAAAAAGACGACCCCTTTGCTAGAACTGAGGATTTTGCAATTTTTCCGGCGCCATTAATGGTGAAATTTAAATCAATAGTTCCTGATAAATTTGGATTAGAGGATAATTCATTTTGGTAACAATATCTAAATTGCGGAATATATTCGCGCAAAATTTTTCTAAGTAATTCTGGATCAATAGAACCAAGGACAACTGTTTTTGTGGCAGTAAAGGAGGAATCAAAGTCCCCTGTTCCTTTTCCATTTCCACTCTTAAAACCATTTTTTCCAGATAAACTGGAATCAGTATCAAAACCTTTTACTGATCCACCGCCCACTGTGCCCAATTTTCCAGTACCTTTACTTCCATTCATGGCGCCAAGGATGGCACTAGTTCCACTAAGAGTTCCCACTTGTGGTTTACCCTCATTAGTTGGTTGTTTATCAGATGGCACATCAGTTTTTCCAAAGAGTGTGGAAAATTTATCCTTAACCACATCGGCGGCACGGGGGGCCGGTGGTGCATTTTCAGTTTTTTGATTTGGTGTCGTTTCTGAAACAGTGGTTTTTTGTTTTACTGGTGCATTAAAATTATTAGATTTATCTTTTTGTTTAGAAATGGCTGGAGCAGCAGCTGCATCTTTTTTTTGCTCCTCAAGAACAACTTCTGGTGGAGCATAAATAACCACAATCTCTTTTCTTTCTTCTTGTTTTTTAGGAATTTCTGCGAGAAATAAAAATAAAAATGGCAATATAATGGCGGTAAAATATTTAAAAATTTCCTGAAATTGTTTTTGATCGCGCCAATTTATGGGAAGGGCGGTAAGACCAGTATCACGCATTTTGATGGCAAGACCAAGTTGATGAATATCATTAGTTACAATCTGAAATTCTTTATTTAGTGTGAGTATTTTAGCATTTTTTTCAAATTTTAAATGAAAGCCCTCGGGTGGGGCAAATTGAATTTTTTTTCCATCTAAGGAAAAGGGATTTTCTTTTTTAGAAAAAAATGTTTGCCACTCTTTTGGAATAAATTGAAACCAATTTTTCCCAAGAAGTTCATTTTCAGTTATTGATTCAAGAGAATAGAGTTTTCCAGAAATATAATAGGAAAGTAATATTTCAGTTTTTGATTCAATAGTTTTTTTGCAGTCTCTAAATTCTTTCTCAACTTCCACATCAATATAATAATTTTCTAAATTTGTAACGAGCTCCACATAGGCATCATTAAGCTCACTTTCTTTAGCTAGAGGAAGTTCTAAAAAACACTCCTCATCATCAACAAAAGTTACTCCACGCGAATGGGTTGGATTATCAGAAATGAATGGTTTTGAAAGACGTAAGGGTGGCGGCACAACATTAACTAATTTTTCATTTAGATCAACAATGCTTCCTGGTTTTAATTCACTTAAAAACTCAAAACGAGATTCACCAAAACTTAATATATCGCCTTCAACAAGTGGTTGGCGTTGAAATTTTTTTCCATTAATTCTTGAAGTTTGCGAAGGGGAAACGTCTATAACTTCCACAAGATCAGGTGTCACTAAAAAAAGAATTTGATAGGCGGCAACAGTTTCATGATTAATCACCGCGTCGCAGGTTTTTTCACTACCAATTAAAAATTGGGATTGGGTTAAGGAAATTTCCTTTGATTCAATGCTACTTCCAGGAAGCGTCATGGACCGAAGTCCCTTATACCAGGTATTTTCATCCTGTTGATTTTTGGGTGGATGATATTTTTTTGCAATCATATTAGGATTTTCCTTTTTCCTTCAGAGCATCCCTATCAAGAACTTCATTTTGCTTTAACTGTTGTTGCTGATTCTTCGATTTTTTAAATTTATCATTTTGTGCGTTTTGCAAATCAAAAAGAAGTTGATCTTTAAAGGAAACCTCGGCCTTATCACGACCGCCCTTTTTCGCCTGCTCTAAAATGATTTTTGATTCATTATATTTTCCTAATTTAAGGAGAACCAGACCGTAGTGATTGGCATAATCTTGTTTTTGTTGATAGTTTTTCGGAATGTCCGAGAATTCTTTTGCAGCTTCTTCCCATTTTCCCAGGGACATAAAAGATCGCATTCTATATAAATTAACTAGAGGATCATTAGGAATCATTTTTTTTACTTGGGATAAATATTCAAGTGCCAGTTCTGGAGATTGGTATTCATAATAAAGTGTGGCCACATTAAATTTTACTAATAAGTACTGTGGATACCTGCGACTAAGATCAATAAGGGTAGTTAGGGTTTCCTGCCAATTTCCATATTTTAAGGAAACAAGGGCGAGGTTATGGAGAAGTTCCACATCATTTGCATCAATAGAAAGTCCCACATTAAAATAAAATCTCGCCTTAGCATAATCTTTTACAAAACTATAACAGCTCCCCACTCTATTCCAGTATTTGGGTGAGTTTTCCTGGTGAAAAAATTCTTTTTTAAGTGCCTCTAAACCCTTTTGAGTCTCACCTTTGTAACAAAGAACTAAAGAATTTGGAAAATTTTTTAATTTACTATCTTCGTCTAAACTCAATCTTTCGATGGAATAGGATTGAAAGGGATCAAGGTTATTTAAAACCATTGATTTTTTTCTCATACCAGAACAGGATACTAATAAAAAAGCAGACATTATTATATTAAAATAAACTAATTTATTTATTTTCATCGGTGATCTCCCTTGTCCTTATTCACCTCAGTTTCTTCCCTGGCAAACGTCCTATAAAGATAGTAGCGATGATCAACAGCACTTCCCTTTGATAAATATTTCTGGTAATTTAAATCCGCTCGCTTTTTTGAAAGCATGGCAATAGGTAGAGATCCCTTATTTAGGGTATCTTCAATCGCCTTATTAAAACTATTAATCTGATCTTTAATGCCATTTTCAACTTGGGTAACAACACCTTTCCAGTCATTGGCCTTAGAGGGTTCCGTTAATTTCCAACTTTGAAATTCCTTTAAAAAAATCCCAAAGCGATCCCTCAAAAAAAGCATGGTTGCCTGATAGGAAGAATTATCTGTAACTGTTGTTAGAATTTCTATTTTACTTTTCTTAAGATTCGCTAGATTTTCTAAATGTGTTTCTAATTTTTTTTGTAGATCATCCATTTTTCCAGAAACAATTCCCGCTTTTTTTCTTTGGATATCCATTATTTCAAATTGTTTTATTTCTTCATTATAAAAACTTAAATAATCCCAAGTTTTTTCTTCAACTCTAGTCCACTTAGATTTTAATTTTGTTTCTTTAACAAAGCGCTGAAATTGTTCCCATAACAGATTAAATTTTGGATCAACTTGGGCTTGATCAAATCCCCAGTAGGCCACTTGAAATTTTGTAAAATAATTAAGTTGATGTTTTTCAAAATCTGGTTTTTGTAATAAATCCACTACTTTTCTATACCTACCCTGTTCCCATATAGTACTTAAATAAAAACCACGGGCCTGGTCCAATGTTTCAACTTTAAAATCACACTTTGATTTTGAAATTGCTAAAAAATGATCTGATTCCTGAGCTAATTCTATTTGTGTATAAAATAAATAGAGGGAATCTCTATTAGGAAGATCATCACAATATTTTGTAAATAAATGTTCATAGGTTTTTGAAGATTCAGGAAGCGCCTGAATAAGGGCATACTGCTTGGCCATGAGTTGAACGGTATCAATGACCTTTAAAATTTCAGGTCTTGTTTTCATAGTGAGAGATTTCTCTAACCACTCTAAACTCTTTGATGCATTAAGAATTTGTAAATAATCAACGCTCATATTAAACATACTGTCAGACCGAATTTCACGAGGATAAATTTCAGTTTCAACAATTTTTCTATACTCCTCAATTGCCTGAGCGTATTGTTTTTCTTTTTCTTTGTTTTGTGCTTTTTCAAATAGGAGTTGAGCTAAAACTTTCACATTTTCATCAATAAAGTTTTGGTCCATTTTTAAAAAACCAGAGCGAAGTTGACCAATCCAATCATTTAACTTAGATGTATTTTTTAAGTTAATAAAATTATTCAAAAGAATTTTTAACATTTCCTGTTGAACAATTTGTTCCTTTGGCATCTCTTTTTGATAAGTCACTAATAATTTTTCACTTAAATCCACGTTAGTATTAATTTGATAAAATTTAAAAAGTGCTTGATAAATGGTAGATGAGTGATCCTCACGGGGATAATATGCTATGTATGCCAAATGAGTTTTTTCAAAGTAATTTTTATCCTTAAATTCTGAATCATTAGCAAGGGCAAGCATGGATTTAAATAATTTTGGAGCAAAATCTTTTTTATCAGCTAATTTTCCGTGAGATTCAAAATAATATCGACTGGCCTCTAGGTATTTTTTTTCATGATAACTAAGTTCACCCTGTAAGTAGGCATACTCATAATGAAAAAGGCCATTTAATTGTTTTAAGACTTGATAATAATCAATAATTTTAACATAGGTTTCATCGGCATTTTGATTAAAAATATAATAGGATTTATAGGTCATGGACTGAAAGGTTGAAGCAAGTTCAGCTCCATTATTGACAATCAGATTTAGAGTATCCTGTTGAACATTATCAATGGGTTTTATAAGTTGAGAATACTCTTTTAAAGCCTCTCGAAAAGTTGCATGGTGAGCTAGGTAACTTTTCTTTTCCTTATAAATATCAAGTTTAAAAGCAGTGAGGGAAAATAAACAGGACACATCTTTTTTAGCACTACAAACAAGTCTAGCTGCGGACTCTGCTTGAAGGGCCACATCACTAGAAATAAATTTTTTAGAAAGATTTAGGGTTCTTAAAAAATGCCCTTCTCGCTCTTTGGCATCTAAGGTATTTTTTCCATGAAACTGAATGGCCAGTTCCGGAGTTTTATTAAAAACATAAAAATAATCTAATGCATCTCCAGTTTGAGAGCGAAGATCTTCAAAGGTCGGATTTTTTGATTTTGCATAGGATTTTAAAGCTAGTTGTATGGATTTTTCATATTCTTTAGTTTGAAAATAACACCAGGATAAATTATATAAATTTTTTGTATACCAACGATCTTTATCATTACCTATTACTTCTTTATAATATTTAATCGCCGTTTGATAATCTTTTATGGTGTAATAAACTTCAGCTAGTTTTACCTGGGCCACATAACTTTTTTCTGCGCTTCTTGAAGCATTAATAGCATTCATTAACCACTGGATAATTTTTGTTTTATCTTTTTCCACATCATTACGAACTTCAATTGTGTTTGAGGCAAGCCCATAATAAATTTGCGTGTGATATCTACCCTTAGGATATTCTGTTAATAAGTTTTGTCCAAAATTTAAGGATTTTTGAAACCATTTTTCAGATTCCACATAATAGGTAGATCTCTCAACTTTAATTCCCTTATTTTGATCCACTAATAATTTTTCATTTTCTATGCGTCTAAAAAGTTTTGTTTTTTCACTATATAACTCAAAAAGGCGGTATTTTAATTGCTCCCCAGGTTTTTGAACTTTTTCAATGGCATCACTTTCAATATCCACAAGACGCAATAATTCCTGATCCTTGGACAATTTTTTTAAAACAGGTTTAGCAACGCTTTTTTTTTCGGTGGGATTATTTTTATCCCCTTCGGCGAATGTATAAACTGAATTAACTAAACCAATAATAAGTAGCAAAAAATATTGTAATTTATTCATGAGTTTTTCCCGGCATCACAATCAGTTTAAAATGTTGAAATCCATTGGCAGCAGCAAGTCTCATGACATCATTCATCGAATCAAATGCAAGTTCTTCATCAAACATGATATTCATATTTCCCATGTGATGAGTTTTCGTCATCTCCTGGTTCATTTTACTAAATTGTTCTGCTTGAATTTTATATGCTGATTGCAATTTATCCTTAATAGATAATCTGCCCTCTTCGGATAACAAACTTCCTGCAAAAACTGACCCAATATAAAAATCCTTATCCTTTGAAATTTGAATAAGTACAGCTCGGTTCCCATATTCACGATTTAGGGATAGTGGGATTTTAACGTTGCTAACTGGACTAATTTCTAAATCAGTTGGGTTATAATTTAAGACGAGAAAAAATAATAAAATAACTAGAACGTCTAAAAGTGAAGTAATATCAATTTCATTATCAAGTCTTTTATTTTTTATACACTTAAATTTTTTTTGATAAATGCTCATTGAATAATGTGCTTTAGACATATCAAATTCCTTCCTTACATATGATGAAATTTTTCATCTCATTTCTTCAAAAGCAATGTTGCGAAATAATCCATCTTTATATTCTGGTACATCTTTAGATTGAACTGTATCAATTACTTCCACGATCCTTTTATATTTCACATCTCCTCTACTTTTAATAACCATGGATTTTTCAGAGGGATTTTTCATCTTTAACTGAATAAGAAAAGTTTTTAAATCCTTCATTCCTTCTGGTGTCCAGGAGAATGTATTTACAACTTTTTCAGTTACATCCTGAGTCACTTGAATATTTTCTGTGGTTAATTTTGTTTTAAAAAACTTCCCCTTTAATTCATAGGGCGGTATTTGTTGTAAATCTTTAATGACAGGTTTTGATGTTGTTATTTGGAAAAAATCCATTATTTGAGTATTATTTAATAAAAAGAATATAAAAATAAAAACAGCATCTAAAATAGGTACAACATTAATTTTGGGAATTTCAATTTTTTTATTGGCCATAATGATCGCTTCTTTTATTCATTAAAATGTATTCCTTATAAATTAGGCAACCTTGTTATTATCATCACTATCCTGCACAATGGCGCGACGAGAACCTAATAGATCTATAAGTCTCATAGAATGTTCATCTAAATCACTTTGAATTTTTTCTGCAGTAGTTGCTAAATACATATGAATAAAAAGCAGTGAAATGGAACAAACTAATCCAAGTGCCGTAGTATTCATCGCGGTTGAAATACCAACTGCTAATAATTTTGCTTTCTCAGTTGGGTCCTGAATTCCCACATTACCAAAAGTTAATATTAATCCTTGAATCGTTCCTAGTAGTCCAAATAATGTGCAAACATTTGCAAATAGACCAACCCAACTCAATCTCTTTTGCAGTTGACTGTTGGATTCTATCATCGAAGCTTCAAGCATATCTTGAATCTGTTGTCTTGTTTGATTAACTCTTTTAAGTCCTGATTTAACTACATTAGCTAAAAGTGAATTTGACTGAACACAAAACTGAATGGCGGTTGCCACGTCATTACTTAAAACAAATTTCTTTATTTCATTCATAAAACTTGGAGCATCTATATCAAATCTTCTAAGTCTAAAAATTCTATCAATCCCGATGGCAGCTCCCATTCCCCACACCGCCACAATAACCCACATGAAAACTCCACCTTCAAACATGAATTTGGCAGTCCAGGTAAAGAGATTAAAACCTAATTCTACATTTTGAATGGCGTTAACTTGTTCGTTCATAAAAGACTCCCTTCTCTAATTTCATTATTCTTTTTATCGCAAATTTAAAATCACAAATCTTATCTCCTGATCAAAATCAGGTTTATCAAAAAGTTCTCTTTGAAATCTTGCTCTATCTCTTTCCATAATCGTTAAATCACCTGGGGCTAAAATATTTCCTTTAATCTCTAAATCACCCAAATCGATTCGCTCTAACTTTTTATACTGATACTCAATTTTTGTTTCCTGAGCTTTAACGGCATTAATTGATAAAGTTATAAGTAATATTAAAAATAAATTCATTTTTGCTAAATTTTTATTCATATTCTTCCTCTTCGGTAGATTCTATAGGCTTTGGAGCAGTCTTTATTTCCACCTCCTTACCTGAATCTTTTACTTTTTTATCAGTTTTGTTTTCCCTCTTGTTATCAAAAATATTTGCCTCCACATCTTTTACTTCAACGGTTTTACAGTTTGATTTGAGTCCAAAGGAATAATCGCCAATTTCATCTGCCCAGAACTCTCCATTAAATCCGTAAAAAAACTCGTATTCGCCTGCCTTAACATTGTCCACATTTCCTCTAGCTCTATTAGAAATAAGTTTTTTATTTTCATAGAGCAGATCTTTTTTCTTAGAAATAATTTCTAGTTTTATATTGAACATTTCATAGGAGTAATAGTTGATGGAATTTAGAAAAAAATAAATATATTCCTTCGCATGTTGATTAATCAGTTTTTCCATATTGGCAACTGCCTGTTTCATGAAGGCCTTTGCTTTAGAATTAATTTTGGTCCCTTCCATTCTTTCTAATTCTTTTTTGGCTTTTTCATAGGCTGCAAGATGGATAATATTTTTTAATTGTTTATTTAATTGCAACTTTAAATTTTTAATATAGGGACGATCAAAATCAGCATTTTGAGAATTAGTTAATAAATTAAAAAAATAATTTGGACTATTTGCATATTGATCAATGATGGAACGAAGTGATTTCGCCTTTTCTCCATAGACATTGTAAAATTGATCAATCACAACCGCTGCATCCTTATAAAGGCAAAGTCTAAAATAACTTAAGGCCTGTAAAACTTCTGCTTCCGGTAAAAAATAGGATTCAAGGAGTGGTGAACGGTAAGTCATCACAAGACCTAGAGCACGGTTATAATCATTTTTCTTATAATAGTTCCAGGCCTTATCTAATAATAAAAAGGGAAAGGAATAGGATTTTTTATCAATTAAATTGTAAAGATCAAGGGAAGCATTATATTTTTCTTCGCGGTAAAGTGAACGCGCCTGATTGATTAAACACTCTTCTTTAATTAAAATAAAATAGCGTTTAAAACTAACAAGTTGAGTAAAATTAGCAAATTTATCAGCTTCAAGAATACAGCTATTAAAACTTTCACTACTTCCTGGTTTTTTTAAAATATCAAGTACAGTTCCTTGAAGTAACATTGCTTCTGGATAATAACTATTCGATGGATCAAGTTTAAGTAAAAAATTAAGAGTCTCTTCATATTTTTTTTCCTTAAAACTCACATGAGCTAAATGAAGAGCAATTGTGGTACTTGGAATTTTTTTTAAAAAGTTCACTTCGTAAACATAAAGGGGAAGTGTTCCCGTTTTATCTAAAATTTTATCGATGAGTTTAGACCACCTTTCAATAAATTCAGGTTTTTCCTTTACAGCTTCCATCATGTGAAAAAGCGCAAGGTTGTAATAATTTTCCTTAAAGAAGGCCTTGGCCAGTTTAAGATTTTGATTTAACTCACCTGGTTTTTGGGCGATTTTTCTTTTTACACTGGCCACTTCTCTGGACAATTCTGTAGCTGGATCTTGAACGACTGGGGCATTATTTTTTTGAACGTAACCTTCATTAATAATGGCACTGGAATCTTCCTGCTCCTGTGAAGCAAATAGGTCTCCAGTTTTTCCTAAAATGAGGAATATAAAACAAAATGCCCAACTATATAATCTTATTTTAATATTATAATCCTTCATAATATTTTTTCGCATCCTTCTTGGTAACAAGATAAACAAAAATGTAATCCTAATTTAAAATTTATACCCAACTCCCACCATAAAATCCCAGTTATCCCGGAGTTCCTTTGAATTTACATCTCTAGGACCTGCTGCCTGATAGGAAAAATTTCTTAGTTCAATGGAGAAATTTACTTGCCTAGTCACGTGAAACTTAAAACTAGTTTTATAAGCTAGAGCAGTAAAACTCTCGCTGTCATAGGCATTAGATAAACTTGGATCAACCACTGTGCGCAAATTACTTTCTGCTCCTAGATTTGCTAAACCTAAACCAAAGGACCAATCAAAGTAATAAATTCTATTAAAAGTATTAATTTTTCCATAGAAGGGCGACCAAATGGCCATGGCGCCAACTGCCGTTTTTAATCTTCGTACAAATGGAAAAAGGGTACTATTTGGCGTTCCATCGGTTTCAGATATATAGACGACGTTTTTAAAATTATCACTATCACTATTAGAATAATTGGTGAAAAAAACTTCCACTCCCCAGGTTTCAGTCAAAAAATAATTGGCCTTAATGTCTGCTCCTATTGTGTCTTGAAATTCATTTCCAACAGTTCTAAGTAGGGAAACATCCACTGAAAAAGTTTTTTCCTTTCGGTAAATTTTATTTTGTAAAACATAGACAGATTTATCGGGATCAAGCCATAAAAAATCATAAAGTGATTTTTCAGAAGCTCTTGCTCTTTGACTCAAAAGTAATTCTAGAAGAATAGTTAAGATAAAAATAAAGCTAGCGGCAAAAAAAGTGTTCTCATCCTGAGATTTCACCTGTTCTTGCCATGAAAAATTCCTTTTTCTCATGACTTTTTTCCTAGTGATTTAGTATTAGTAAAAACTAATATGTTGATAATATTTTCTTTGATTACTTATCGGATAAAAAATGGACGGCCTTAAATATCTTAAATAAATCTACTTAATACCAGTCCATTTTGCTTTTCCTATGGCAGAATTTTACAGTGCAGTATAACTGATAGAAATCGTCGCCCCTGGTAGTGGTGCATCTATGGAAGCAAATCTCACGGAGTGAGTAGTCGCATCATAAGTCCAGGCGGTATTTACAACACCATTAACAAGTACTTCAATTGTTGATTCATCAGCAGGGTGAGCAAGTACAAAACTTAAAGTTAAATTTACAATTTGCTCCGCAATTGTTTCTAGTGAATCACCAAAATTACTAGTAATATCATGGATGGAACCACTAGTAGAGTTCGCAGCTTCTTGATAGCGCAGCGATCCTACTGTAAGTCCTGAACCTCCTCTATTTAGTGTATCAACGATGGCGTGGGCCTTCACTTTATTTGGATCAGACTTTAAACTCTTTAAAAAATCCACATAATGTTGAACTGAAGAAATTGATTGATCTTCTTCATCTGAAACATAAATGACTGCAAGATAGGCCTCTGGTCTTAACCATCCTGCTGCGTGATTTGTAAAAAATCCCTCAGATGTCTGAAGTCCTTTTTCGTAACCTGATCCATTTATTCCCACATTAATTTCTCTATTAAAATCACTTATAAAATCTGCTTGATTACTTACAGCATTGGCATAAGTTAAATCGGCCAAACTTCCAGCTACTGGTAGACCATTGTACTGAGCTCTTGCATCAGTTGTTGTAATGGCCATTTGAAATTGAATTTCTTCATCTAAAAAATTCCTAATGAAACTATTAAAATTAGAAATTAAACTTGCCTGCTCATCGGCCATGGAGCCTGAGTTATCAACAACCCACAATATATCCACGTTGGCATATTCTGCTGCATTTTGTTGAAAATTTTCTGTATATTCCTGCGCTCCTCCGCCTGAAGTTCCGCCTGAAGTTGAACCTCCTGAAGTTGAACCGCCACTAGTACCTCCAGTATTAGTATCATCTCCTGGTGGAAAATCAATACGTGGTTCATCGGTTCCACTTCCAGGCCCTGGAGTTTCAGAATTTGCCGTTACTGTTTTTTGATAGAAGTCTGTTCCTTGACAACTCCATAATTGTAATAGGGAAAGGGAAACGGCAATTTTAAGCGGTGTCACCATAAAATTTGTCCTGGTCGAAATCATCATGAATTCTCCTGACAAACTTATCGTCTGTCTCAGTTTAGTGCTCCGTATTCCACAGACGTTCAATGACAAGCTACGTGCTATTCAGAGTTAAACATTTTCTTTTATTTGCTTAGAGTAAAGCTTATCAAGTCGCTTCGAAGTACCGCAAATTTACCAAAATCAAGAGCTAACTTATTAAAAGTTAGTAATGCATTAAAAAAGTGGTAGCTACATTAGCCTCAGTTTATGGGCAAACAAAATATCTCTTGCCTTCTTTTGCTTTCTTTTTCAAAACTTACTTTTTTTCTCGTCAGATGAAGTAATATTTGCGACTTTATTTCTATTGTTTTTGCTTGCAAACTGCGAAGGATTTTCATGAGTAATAGTGATAAAAAAAATACACGTCTTGAAGTTAAAGAAAAATTGCTCATTGAAAAAAACCCTGAAAATTGGGGAGTGGCCGATTCAAAAAAACTTTTTCTCATTCAAAAATGGGGAGACGGTTATTTTGACATAAACGACAAGGGCAATGTCTGCGTTCGTCCAGTAAAGGGTCATCCTAGGGGACCTATTATTGATATTAAAGATGTCATGGATGAAGTAAAACAAATGGGAATCAAGCTCCCAGTTATATTACGATTTCAAGATGTATTGAGATCCCGAGTTATTGAAATAAACAAAACCTTCCGAGATATCATTTTAGAAGCTAATTACCTGGGTAAATATTATGGTGTTTACCCCATTAAAGTGAATCAAATGCGCGAAGTAGTAGAAGAAATAGTGGATGCAGGACGTCCCTATTCCTACGGACTAGAAGCTGGTTCTCGGCCTGAGCTCATTGCCGTTTTATCCATGCCCCTTGAAGAAGATGCCCTCATTATCCTCAATGGCTACAAGGATGAGGAATATTTAAAACTCGCACTTTTAGGTCGAAAAATGGGAAAAAAAGTCATTGTCGTAGTGGAAAAATTTTCAGAACTTCCCCTGCTACTTAAACTTTCTCAGGAAATGAAAATTGATCCCATTATTGGAATTAGAGCAAAACTTTCCACAAAGGGCAGTGGAAAATGGGCCAATTCCTCGGGTGAAAAAGCAAAATTTGGTTTAACTATTCCAGAAGTAGTTGAAGCAATCCAACTTCTAAAAACTCATCATAAAATTGAATGGCTAAAACTTTTTCATTTTCATATTGGATCTCAAATCCCCGATATTAAAACAATAAAAGAGGCCATTTCCGAGGGAGCAAGAATCTATTGCAAAATGACAAAGTTAGGAGCTCATTTAGAGTATTTTGACGTGGGTGGCGGCGTAGGTGTGAATTATCTAGGAATGAGTACACAATCGGATATTTCCATAAACTATTCCATGAAGGATTACGTGAGTGACGTAGTCTACATCATGAAACAAATATGTGAACTTGAAGATGTTCCCCATCCCCATTTAGTTTCTGAGTCAGGACGTGCAGTCGCTGCCTTTCACTCCTGTATTATCACCAATGTTTTTGGAACAATTGGACAGCTCGAAGACCACTTTAGTACGGAAAAGAAATCTAAAGAACATATTATTGTGACTAATATTAGAGATCTCTTCAACGAATTACAAAAAAATAATGTTCAGGAAATTTATAACGATGCTCTGATCAAAAAAGAAGAGGCCATTTCTGCCTTTAAAATAGGTGTTCTTGAACTTGATGAACTTGCTAAAGTAGAAACTCTCTACAATAAAATCATGACTAAAATTATGGAGCTTGAAAATAATTCAGAGGACCGAATAGTGGATCTGGATGCCATGACGAGCCAATTTGCCCTGCAATACCTATGTAATTTTTCTGTTTTTCAATCCACACCTGATACCTGGGGAATAGGACAAATCCTTCCTATTATGCCACTGACACGCCTTGGAGAAAAACCAACGGCCAAGGCCACACTTGCTGATATTACCTGCGATTCAGATGGTAAAATTGATAGTTTTTTAAGTTATTCCGGCATCAAAAAAACTACTTATTTTCATACAGTGAATATTCCCCACGACCCTAGTGAACCAACCCACGAAGATTATCTCATTGGGATTTTTCTAACGGGAGCTTATCAGGACATCATGGGAGATATGCATAATCTTTTTGGAAGATTAAACGAAGTTCATGTTTATTGTGATGATGATGATCCAACAGATTTTTACATTGAGGAATTTATCCGAGGAAATTCATCACAGCAGGTTCTTTCTGCCCTTCAGTACGTACCTGAAGCTATGGCAAAAAATGTGAAAAGTGTTATTGATCAACAGGTAAAACTAGGAAAAATTCGTCCGAGAGAAGGTGTAGAACTCTGTGATTTTTACGAGCATTGTTTAAATAACTATACCTATTTGAAATGGTAATATTGCAATATTATAATAAATTAATAAAATAATAAATTAATTCAGAAACCCTCATTTATATTATAAAAGAAGAGTTTCTGAATTTTCCTATCTATTCACGGCCCTAATTCCCTGGGTCCAAAATAAGAAGTCCTCCTTAAATAGTACCTATCAATGATGCGATGATCATTTTGCGATGATTATTTTACTAAGAAGCTTTCTTTTGTTTATCTACCTGCTGAATCGGGCGATGATCATCAAGTTTAATCACGTTATTTGGTTTAAATTCATTCTGAGTTGGAATCATTCCTCCTCCGCCTTTTTCAGACATTAACTTCGCATGATTTAAGGCCTTAAGCTCTTTTTTTGTTAATTTTTTTTTGGGGGAAGCCATAATTTACGTACTCCTAGTTTTAGAGAAAATTCCCGTTACTATGTTAATGACTTAAATTAAACTAACGATGCTTAATATAATGTCCTCATAGAACTCGTCTCTAATATCTTATCGTCAATACTGGAGGGATTCTAAACTCCACCACTTAGTCAAAGTTAGAGAAAAATTTTGACAAAATTGTGCCTAGAATTTATGGCTTGTCTAGATCAATAACTGTTATACCAATGGAAGAAATTAAGATGAAAATATTCTATCAGGATTTGCTTTAAAAATATTAATTTTAAAAACTAAATTCTAATCTCTTCAAGTAAACTCATTAATTTTAAATAACTTCGAAGGGTAATTTGTTTTTTCATCTTTTCAATAATTTCTTCTTTTAATTTTTGATTTAATGGACCTTCAGAATCAAGAATGTGCTCGGCAAAGAGTTCTGCTACACAACAATATTTTGAAAGTAGGGAAATTTCGTCATTAATATTTGAACTTTTACAATCTCCATTAATCGTCCCATGATGTTGCAGAATTAGTTGATCCAGTCCAAGAGGTACCCCAGGAATTGATGACATGAGATTAGAGCTTATTTTAGGATGCCAATCATAAAGTTCCTGCTCTTTCATGGAAAGATTATGATAATGTAATGAAATATTTTTTGTTTTAGGAAAATTAGGGTGTTTTTTATAAAGTGGAAATAATGCTAAGTTATTAAAAAAATGTAAGTAACGAACTTTTTCTTCCACGGCCTCATTAAACCAACTCTCTGATCTCATCATTTGAATACTAATATACATACTTAAAAAACTTAATTGGGGTATATAGGACTGATCTTCTTTATTAAAGGTATTAATAAGTTCTTTTAAATTTGGATTTAAAACAGTACCCTTTCTATTTAAAATTTTCCCTATTAAAATTGTGGTTTTTTGTACAAGTACTCCCACTTGTTCTCGTGCCCCCTCGGATAATTTTTCAAATTGATTGAGATCGCTAAAAGTTTCCGAAAAGACTTCCATATTCTGATTTACAGCATCCTTTTCCATTTGCTCATCATTAGATTCAATGGCAATATTACTTCCTTCAATGGCAAATTTTGTCACTTCAGAAATGGCAGTTAATCTTTTTTTAGAAGAAATATATACGCAATATATATCCATCTCCTTCCAGCTCTTAATCATTTCCTTTAAAAGGTCGCCCTTTTTGGCCGCGAGTGTATATTCATCAATTTGAGTTTTAGGATTAATATAAAGATCTTCAATCGCGTGGGGTGAATGGGCAATGAGCGAAAGAGGAACTGGAATAAAATCATCAATTCTTCGATTCATTAAATCAGTGGCCGTCCAATTTAATTGTTTAATGATATATTTTACAATGCTCAATTGATCATAGGCAGATAATACATTGCCCACATTGGTTTTAACGGTATTATGATGACCAATAATAACTAAGGGGACACTAGGCAAAAATTTTTCCTTAATTTTAATCACTCTTTCAGTAATATCTTTTTTATCAAGTACAGCAAGTGTGATGATGAATTCGTAGGTTTGATCAATGCCAGCAAGCAGTTCTAATTTTTCCACGGAATCCACACAGACAAGTTTACTTGCAAGATAGGCATGAATATTCACTTTTGTAATATCTCGGTAAAGTGGGACATCACAAACCATAATTCCATGGGACATAAATCAACGACCTTGTCAGTGTTAGGTAATTCTTAAATTATATTATATAATATTTTGGTTATTTTTATATTTTAAAAAAAATGAATGAATTAAATAGATCAGAATGCTTCTCAAGATACCAATACAATATTCATTACATTTTCTTAATAGGAATTGCCACCGTAAAAGTTGACCCTTTCCCTAGACTACTTTCCACTTTAATTGTCCCAATGACGCCGATCGTTTTTCCATGGAGATCAAATCCCACTAGGCCTTCAAGTGAAAAATTTCCTTCTCTTACTCTGTTATAGGCCTTATGAATTTTGCGATTAAGACACAGAATTAATCCCACAGCATACTCAGCAACAGAATAAGGTGAGTACTCTGGTACTCTTACTACCTTAATTCCAAATTCTTTTGCCGCCGTCAAATCCACATGATTAAATCCTGCTGATCTAAGTG
>Ga0247844_1002210_pt1 | contig 32507 bp, 18 predicted proteins | sample LaCtaG_FD_192421 | JGI IMG/M metagenome (GOLD analysis project Ga0247844, IMG submission 192421) | Freshwater microbial communities from meromictic Lake La Cruz, Castile-La Mancha, Spain - LaCruzMarch201714.5m_1 | ecosystem: Environmental > Aquatic > Freshwater > Lake | place: Spain: Castile-La...
TAGTATTTTAATTTGGTGCCGTTGACCCATTTTTTCATGGTAATGGCAATCATGCCTGCGCGGCGACTGCCAATTTCTGGTCCAAACGAACGTTGGGGGACGCTTACAAGGGTACAATACGCAGGGGTGCTGCCGTTTTCTGTTTCTTCTGCCATGGTTGAAAAGGTTTGGGTGTTGTTTTGCAAATGCGGTTAATAGCCATGCAAAGTAGTGCCAAAATCAATTGCGTGTTGACTTGGGAATAAGTATAACAATAACTTAATGTGAGTATACCGAAGGAGCAAAAGGAACACCACAGATTACACGGATTTACACAGATTATAATGTAAATCTGTGAAAATCCGAGCAATCTGTGGTGCTTTTAAAACTATTTCACCGTAACCCGGATCCCTTGCGAATGGCTGGTAAACTCCGGTGCATACATACACTGAATGGTTGTTACCCCATTCGACATGTCGCCGCGGTTGCTGGCCACCATCCCGTATTCGAACACAAACGTGCCGCGGGGGAGGTAATCAAAGAAGAAATTGGTCGCAAGGTCTTTGGTGCTTTGGAAATACCCCAAGCCATCTTGCCAATGGTAAGCGCTCAGCACCTCCAGTGGCTCAAAACCAGCGGCGCGCATGTCTTTCAAGTGGACATATTCCATCGGACGGTCTACTTTAATTTCGATGCGCACTTTCAGTTTGTCGCCCACCTTGATTTCATTGTTATTTGAAATGGCCGTGAGTTTAGGGCCAGTTGGCGTGTTTTCTTCTTTAAACAGTTGTTTTACAATGGTTAAAGGTGTTTTTTTGAAACTTTCGATTTTGTCGAGGTCTTCAAAATATTGCCAGTAAGCGGCGCCCCACACGATGTTGCTGTTTGGGTTGGCTACCTGAATATCGCCCCAGTTGGGTTGCACGTCTTTTCCGTCCCAGTTTTGTTTGAAATAGCCGGTGCCAGGTTCAATTTCGGCGGGTTTGAGCGACCGACCGCCCACTAAAACTTGGATGGGTTGGGTGTTGTTCAACCAGTTATCGCCGTGCAACAACAAGGCATAGGCAGCGCTGGCGGTTGCTTTGGTGCTTTCCCAGCGGTTGGTTTGTTTGTTTTTGAGCAACCAAATGCGCAGTTCTTCCACCGCTTTGGTGTCGGCGGCCACTTCGTCGAATACTTCCACCATCAAAGCCTGGGTTTCGATGGGCAGGTTGTACCAGTAGTAGCCCCAGTCGAAGGCCCAGTACATGCCGAGTTCTTCTTTTTGCTGCGCGCGCTCCCGCAGGCTGTTGACGATTTTCAGTGCGGCTTCTTTGCGACCGTTTCGGTGCAGCGCCAGGGCGATCAAACCTTCCTGGTATAAACCTTTTCCGAGCCAATATTTCTGCGCTTGTTCGAGGTAAAAGGCATGAATTTTAGTAATGCGGTCGAATGGGAAAAACGAGCGGGCATACAAATAATGGATTTCCATGCTGCCGAGGTGGTCGTCTTCCCATTTGGCTTTGCCTTCCTGCACGGCTTTTTCGATTTCGTGGTACTGTTTTTCCAGTTCACGGTCGCAGAAAGCCAGGGCGCGATCGAGCATTGGCGTGGTTTGCTGGTCTTTTTGCGGATCGAATGCACCTAAGTGTTGAAGATGGCCTAGGCCTTCCACGATATATTGGGTAATGTACCAGCTTTCCTGTCCGCCAGCAAACCAGGGCCATCCGCCATTCGCGGTTTGGCGGTCGCGGAGGATGTTCAAGGCATTTTGTTTTTCGTCGGCCATTCGGTTGAGGTCCATCAACAGCGCGATGTTTTGCTTTTGCTGCGTTTCACTTTGGGCCTCCATCACCCAGGGCGTTTCTTCCAGCAGGGCGTATTTCAAGTCCTGGTTTTTAGCCAGGTTGGATACCATGGCCTCGGTGCCTTTCCAGCGCTCGTACACACGACGGATATTCGGTAGTTTTTCCGTTACACTTGATGCGAGGGTATTGGCATAAAAACGGCTAAACACCTGTTCGCTGCACTGATACGGATACTCCATGAGGTAAGGCAGGGACTGTACCACGTACCAGGCCGGATTGCTGGTAAATTCGAGGGTGTACCGGTGGGATGCCAGGCTGCCCGATTTGCTGTTTTTGAGGTGGTCGAAACTAAACTTCTTTGTTTGTCCGCCCCGTACCGTGATCGGCAGGGTTTCGGTTACCAGCATGCGGTTGGTCACCACCGGAATGGTGCTTTCTTCGCCATCGCGGAATTGTTTGCCGTCGGCGAAAACCTGCCAGGTGACTGCTCCCGTATAATCGGCAGGAACCTGGAGTGTCCAGCGCAAGGGGGCACTGCCACCAGCCTGGATACTAAAAGGCACCGATTTGTTGGTATTAAGGCCAAATTTTGCCTCTAGGGGTTGTAAGGTGGTGGCATCCAACAACGCCAATGTTGCCCGTCCATCGATTAATTCTTTAGACAAATTACTCACTTTTGCCGAAAATTCGAAGGTGTCACCTGCCCGCAAGAAGCGCGGCGGATTGGCCAAAATCATCAGTTCCTTTTGGGTAACCACCGTTTTTTCAGAAATGGCTTCTTTCAAGTCTTTCGTATGCGCGTACAGGAGTAGTTTCCAGCGGGTAAGCGCTTCGTTCATTTTAAATTTCAGGATCACATTGCCTTCCGCGTCGGTGTGTAGGTCGGGGAAGAAAAACACCGTTTCATTGAGGTTCGCGCGCATGGAAGCAGGTGGTGGCGGACTTGTTACTGGCGCATTGGAGCTAGGTTCAACGGGTGTCCTTGACTCATCGGAAGTTAAGATACCTCCTTCCATGGATTCTTCTGCTTTAAATTGCATTTGGTCTTGCTCCTGCATCGGCGCCGCAGATTTTTTCTCCATTTGCATCGACATGACCCGCGGTGCACCACCCGGGGCTCCGTAAAAATTGCCACCGTACATAGGAAAATCAAACCAGTTTAAGCTGCGGTAAATGCGTTCAACCGATTCCTGTGCCTCCTTATCCACATTATAGCGCATATCGGTACCGGCAACACTAAAAGCGATGCCGCCTTGTTCGTACACCCGCATTTGGGTATTGTAGTAGCCAATGGGGTACCAGGCATGGGGCAAAAACTGATCAAGCGAGGCGTCATACATGGCTGCGACCAACTCTGCTGCTACCTTTTCTTTACCCGGACCGCTGATTTTGATGCTCCATGTTTCTTGTTGTCCCGGACTAAGTTTATCGCGGAAACTTTCGTAGGTAATATCAAGTTTTTTGTTGTTCCAAGGGATGTTCACAAACAAGGCCCCATTTCCATAAAAGCGGTTGTTGCGTACGGTACACCAGTGTATCACTTTTCCCCCGCGGTCTGCTTCAAGCACAGGAAAATTCACTTGTGTGGCACCATTTACCTTCAAAACCTGTGGATTATCGAGTTTGGCGTCTTTTTCGAAGGCATAAAATACGTTGAGGGCTTCGTATTTACTGCCAAACCAAAGTTTTCCGGTTTCCCCGGGTGTGTAACTGGCTTGTTCGATCATGCCGGTTGGCTGAGTAAATTGGGTGGCTGGTTTTTGCGCATCCCAAATACGCACCAGTTTTTTGAGGGTTACCGCAGCGCCAAAAGCATCTTTAGTTTGCACGGTAATTTCATAAAAACCGGGTTTTAGTTTGCCACCGTGCAAATCAAGGTTCGTGCTGTTGGCAGTATTGAATGGAATGGAAATTGGGTTTCCGTCTTTCGCCCAACTTTCGGGTTCGTCTTCTGTTTTCCAGGCATAATCCGGAAAATCCCGTTTGTATTCCGCTTCTGAAAGGGTCCATACATCGGGTTTGGCCCAATAGCGTTGTACAAAAAAAGTATTGGGTTCGTTGAGGCGTTGGAGTTGCACAGTGCCTTGGGCCGATTGGGGTTTACCGCTCATATTTTGCACGATGATTGACACTTTTTTCATGCTATCGAGCAATTCAGTAGCATTCAGCTGCATTTCAAGTTGAAGTGCGGCATATCCGGCAGCGATGGAATAACTTGCGCTGCGGGTTTCGCCATTTATATCGGTTACATCGGCGTACACGGTAAAATCAAATACAGGTTGGTCTTTTTGCGGGATGCTGCGATCGGGTATAGCGGTAAAAGGTATTTCAAACTGGCCTTCCAGGTTGGTGCGGGTAACACCCTGTGCAATTTCCATTTCGCTGACATTCCAGGGGAAATAGGATTTTCCCCAACCATAATCCCAATACGGGAAGCGCGCCTGACGTACTACCCGGTATTTCACTTCGGCGCCATCGAGGTTGCTGCCAGCATAAGCTTTTGCTTCCCCTTTTGCGATAATTCGGTCTTGTACACGATAGGCGCCTTCCACCGGCAACATGGTTACTTCAAATTTCGGGCGTTTGTATTCCTCCACATTGATCCAGGCAATACCTGAAATATCGGTTGCACGAATACTCATGCGACCGGTCAGTCCACTGGAAGGCGCTGCAAACGCACCATTGAAGGTGCCATAATCATTGGTTTTTAGCTTTAAAGTTTGTTTTATTTGGCCATTTACATCATAAAACTTTACTTCCACCATTTTTCCGGTCTGAATGGCGGGATGCGCTTTGGTGTCCCGCTGATACACCACGCCTTTAAAATACACCGTTTGTCCGGGTCGGTAAATACTGCGATCGGTGAAGAACTGCACCGTGGTTTGTGGTTCTTGTGGGCGGTAATAATTGACATAATAATTGTCGCCTGGGAGCGTGTCTTTTCCCTGGCTGAACCACACTTCGCCGCTTTCCTGCGCTTCCGTAATTTTGCGCACCACCCCTTGGGCATCGGTAGTTAAGGCGCCCAAACTGGTACGTTCGTATCGATTGCGGTTGTAATTATAAGCGGTTTGGTAAAAATTGGCTTTTACGCCGGGCATGGCAGCGCCCGTTTGTCGATTCAGCACCACATACAGGTTGCTTTTTTCTTCGGCGAAATGGGCGGCGCTCAAATTGCTCACATAAATGGGCGACCAATACACGTAGCCTTTTTTATCGTCAAACTCTGGATTGTCGGCAGCCATCACCATATAGTGACCGATGGAGCAGGGATCCAGTTTGAGTTCCGTTTCGTGGTTGTAATAATCGCCTGGGTCGGCGAGTTCCCATGTTTTTTGTTGTAAAGACCGTTTGCCATTGAGCAAAGGGAGGTATTGTTCGTAGGGGGTATCAGTATTCCATTCGTCGAAACCGGGCAATTGCACCAGTTTTACATAAATTTTGGACATGTTTTGCCAGGCAACGCGAAATAGTACCGGTTTTTCGGGCACATAAGCCATTTCTGTGAGGATGGAAAAGCTGGGTGTTTTCAGGATTTCGACCAGTTGGGCGCAGCGTTTTGCTCCAAACGTATTCGGATGCCGTTTTATAGCATCTTCACACAGGGTTAAGGCGCGTTTGCGGTGTGTTTTTTCGCCGGGTTGTTGCACCTCTTTTTGCCACAGGTAGTTGCTCAATTGCCATACGATTTCGGCATCGGAAGGGTGGTCGTAGTATTGTTTGTGCAGGCTTTCCAGGGCTTGCTCATACCGAAGTTCCTTGTCTTCCAGCACTGAATTTTGGCGTACGAAATTTAGTCGGGCAAGGTCGGCATCAATGTATCCTGCGGTTTGTCCGGCATTGCCGCTTTGGGCCGAGAGCAGGCGCTGGAACAAGCGAATCGCCATCCATTTGCTTGCGTTTTCATCCTGCGATTCAAATTTTTCCAATAAGAATGTTTTCGCAGGGGCAAAAGCGGCTTCCTGGCTGAGTTCGAATTTGAAAGCAGGCTGATTGAGGTAACTGCGTTCACTTTCAAAGTGTTGCAGGGCGCGGTATGCCAAAAAATCGAAGAGGGTAGGGCGAAGCGGCACGGCGGTTGTATCGGTGCTGCCCGGCAGGATGATGTCTTTGATGTAATTGATCGGGCCATTGCGCAGGGCACTTTCTTCTTTTACGGAAGCCTGGTAAAGATCCAGTGCGCGTTGTTCGAAGTTGGCTGCCGACCAGGTCGTGATGTCTGGACCGGGTGCGTCTGCCAATTGTGTGCGGTTGCTTATCCGCCAACCCTGATTTTGGAGGTAGGTGCTGTATAATTCGGCGAGCATACTTTGCAACACCGATTTTTCGGGCTGGCGCATACGCAGGAGTTCCGTTTCATACAGTTGCATGGCTTTTTCAATGCCATTTTCCTCCAACATCGTAAGGAATTTGCCTTTGAAAATAAGGGACTTTAGAATTTGTCCGGCATTATTGTCGTTGGAGGCGCGGGCGTACAGCGCTTCTGTTTTTTCCAGGGCAGATTTGAACAGGCCTTCCCGTTCGAGGCTGTCAATTTCCTGCCAGGCCGCCGGGTAATCGCCTGCGATGGGTAAATCGGGCATTTTAGTATCCGTTTTGGTTTTAAATGTTTCGTTGCTTGGTTGGAGGCTTGTTTTTTTACTCGGCATTTTACAAAACGCAAAAAGCCCAAGCAAGAGCAGCAAGGGAAGGGTAAGGCGCATTGGACGCTGGAATTTATTTTTAAAAAGAAAGGGATGGTACAATAGGAAATGCATGTTGGTTAGGCGCATGGTGCACGGTTGGGAAGATCAAGCAAACTTACGATAGGAATGATGCAAATTGGGATGAAATTGCACAAGCACCCGGTTTTTTTTTAATCAGGCGCTAAAGTTGTTTGTTTTTTAAACGCAGGCTATTGCCCACGACCGAAACCGAACTCAGGGCCATGGCTGCGCCGGCAAGCATCGGGTTGAGCAAAAAGCCATTGATGGGATAAAGCACACCGGCCGCTAAAGGAATGCCGATCACATTGTAAATAAACGCCCAAAACAAGTTCTGGTGGATGGTGCGCACGGTTTGTTTGGACAGTTGCAGGGCTTTTTGCAATTGCCGTAAATCGCCCGAAACTAGGGTCATATCGGCCACTTCAATGGCAATATCCGATCCTTTGCCCATGGCGATGCTCAAATCGGCTTGGGCCAGGGCTTGGGCATCGTTGATTCCATCGCCCGCCATGGCTACTATATGGCCTTTTTGTTGCAAATTGGTTATAAATACCGCTTTATCGGCGGGCATTCGGGCTGCTGCGAAGTTTTTTAAACCCAACACCTGCGCCACGGCTTGTACAGTATTTGGGTGGTCGCCGCTCAACATGTAAACCGACAAACCGGCCGACTGTAAAGCATTCAGCGCTTCCTGGGCCCCGGGCTTGATTGGATCGGCTACTGCTAAACAGGCCAACAAGGTTTGGTCTTTGCTAAAAAGCAGGGCGGTTTTGCCCAGTTTTTGCCATGTTTCTAAAGTTTTTTGCGCATTTTCCGGAATTTGAATACCCAATTGCGTCATCCAGTCCAAACTCCCGGCCCGGTAAACGGCGGCACCTACATTTCCAACGACCCCTTGTCCGCTTAGACTATTGAATTGCGTGATTTCGGCGGCTGAAATCGATTGTTCTTTTAAAAATGTAGTGATCGCGGCCGCCAAAGGATGTTCGGAGCGTATTTCGAGGCCTAATAATATCGGTGCGGCGGTTGTAGCATCTTCCGGGTTTATCCAGGCAAGATCCGTTACCACCGGACTTCCGGCAGTGATGGTTCCTGTTTTATCCAATACAATGGTATCTACTTTATGCGCCATTTCCAGGGAAGCGGCATCGCGGATGAGGATGCCCCGCTCTGCGCCCTTGCCCATGCCCACGATGATGGCGGTGGGTGTGGCCAGTCCGAGGGCACAAGGGCAGGCGATGACAAGCACGGTAACACTGCTCAACAGGGCCAATGGAAGCGCCTGCATGCCGCCAAAGAGCAGCCAAACGCCAAAAGTGAGGACAGCAATGCCCAAAACAACGGGCACAAAAATACCCGCAATTTTATCTACCTGTTTTTGCACCGGGGCCTTGCTGCCTTGCGCTACCTGCACATACTGGATGATTTGGGCCAACACCGTTGCGCTGCCTACTTTTTCGGCAATGAACTGAAAACTGCCTTTTTGATTTAACGTACCGCCAAAAACGGCAATTCCAGGGCCTTTTTCCACCGGAATGGCCTCGCCGGAAAGCATACTTTCATCCACCAGCGAATGGCCGTCGCTTACTTTTCCATCCACCGGGATGCGGTCGCCCGGGCGCACGAGCACGCAATCGCCCACCTGAACCTCCGCGATCGGCACCTGTATTTCTTTTCCATCTCGGAGCAGCAACACTGTTTTAGGTTGCAGTTGCATCAAACCTTGGATGGCCGCTGCGGTGCGGGTCATTGCATTGGCTTCGAGCAGTTTACCCAATAAAATAAATACGATTACGACACAAGCCGACTCAAAATATGTATGCGGCATTAAGCCTTGTTGTGTAAAAAAGGCTGGGTACACCGTGTTAAACGTGCTGAATAGAAATGCGATGCCGGTGCTGAGTGCCACCAGGGTATCCATGTTGGCCTTGCCCATGCGGGTTTGTTTCCAGGCGCTGGTAAAAAAGCGTGCACCAAACACAAAAATCACGGGAATACTCAAAACCAACATGATCCAGTTGGCATAAGGCGCGCTCATCCAAAACATACCGAGTATTACCACCGGAATACTGCATGCGATGGCCCAGCGGATGTCGATTTTTAGTTTTTGTAGTTGCGCTTTTTCGTAGTCCGATTGTGCTTTTTGAGCGTCTGCTTTTTCGGTTTCTACGATTATTCCGTACCCACCGGCTTCAATCGCTTGCTGCAATTGCATAATGGATAAATTATTTGCTTGATAATCAATGGTAAGTGTATGGGTAGCAAAATTTACGGATGCGGTTTCTACCCCGGTTTGTTGCTGGGCAATTTCCTCCACGCTCAGTGCACAGGCGGCGCAACTCATGCCTGTGATGGGGAAACTGCGTTGGGGGGAATGGATTGTAGGGTTGCGCGACATATATGGGATATTTTAGCGCAAAGGTACGGTTTTTGGGAAAGGGTATTGTCATGGGTGTTTCAATACAGCAAACACCCATGACAAAGCCGCTTATTGCTTCACAAATTGTTTGGTGGTTTGGCCTGCTTCGGATTTTACGGTCAGGTAATACACACCGGGTGACAAGGCACTTACATCCACGCGTTCATTTCCAAGCAGGGTTTGCGTTGGGAAAACCACCGCGCCCAATACATTTCGAATTTCGAAGGTAAAATCTTGGGTAACGATTCCGGTCCATTGCACCTGAAGATCATCGTGTGCGGGCGTTGGGAACAATTTTAAAAGATGATCGGACAACAAAACAGGTCGGATGCTGCTCGTTTGGCAAAGGACAATGGCTGGCGTTGCATGCGAGAGGATGGTTCCGTCGCCCAATTGTCCGTATTTGCCATAACCCCAGGTCCACAGCGTTCCATCGGTTTGGACGGCCATGGAGTGACTACCACCGCCCTTGGCCGATTGCCAATTGGTAGCATTGCCTACTTTAAGGGGGGCATATTGTTCGTTGGTATTTCCGAGGCCCAGTTGTCCATCCAGGTTATAGCCCCAGGTCCACAAGGTGCCGTCGTTTTTGGTGGCCAGGCAATGACCGCTACCCGTTTTTATGCTGTTCCAGGTATTTCCGGTGCCTATTTTTTTGGGTGTATTGCGGTCGTTGGTAGTGCCATCGCCCAATTGTCCGTTCGAATTATAGCCCCAAGCCCACATGGTTCCATCGGATTTGAGGGCAAGGCTAAAAGTATATCCGGCCGCAATTTTGCTCCATTTATTATCCGTGCCAACCTGGATGGGTGTTTTTTTGTCGACATTGGTAGCATCGCCCAATTGACCATATTCATTATAGCCCCAAGCCCAGAGGGTTCCGTCACTTTTAAGTGCCAAACTATGAAAACCACCTCCGGCAACTGCGATCCAATCATGGGCTGTACCAATTTGAACGGGTGAACGTTTATCTGCGTTAGAGCCAATGCCCAATCCGCCATAAAAATTATTGCCCCAAGCCCAAAGGGTGCTATCGGATTTGATGGCCAAAACGTGTGCACTTCCCATCGAAACAGCGATCCAATTGTTGGCAGTTCCAACTTGAACAGGTATTTGACTATACTGGGTACTGGATCCGATGCCCAATTGGCCGGAACCATTGTCGCCCCAAGTCCAAAGGGTGCCATCGTTTTTCAAGGCAATGCAAGCCGATGCGTTTGCGTCCACTTGGCGCCAAACGGGGGTAGAATCTATTTGAATGGGTTTCAGTTCACCGTTAAAAGATCCGTTTCCCAGTTGGCCGATACCATTATCGCCCCAAGTCCAAAGCGTGCTGTCGGTTGCAATGGCAACGGTATGGTAAGATCCGCCCGCGGCGCTTTCCCAGCATTGGGCGTGCAGGGATATGGAAAGTAGTAATGCAAGGAATGTAAAGCGTTGTTTCATGGTTTAGGTAAAATTTGGTTAAAAAACGGCAAATTTACTCAGATTTTTCGATAAAACGCAGCGTTTTAGAAACCATCCATTGTACCAGTAACGGCACAGGCAACAAGACAACATGAAAAACCAAAAAAGCCATTTGCGGGGTGTTGCAGGCAGGTCCTGGTGGTGCGGGGTGCAAAAAGTTATCTAAGGTAACAATTCCAAATGCGTAAACTTCCAGGATTACGATGCATAATAGGTAACTTAAGCCGGGGTGAGGAAGCCTGCGTTTATGCCAAAATATTGCAATTGCGATGGGGATTAGTAGGTAGGGTAGTAAGCGCATGATTTATTGCTTCACAAATTGCTTGCTGAGTTGGACTGCTGGTTTTTTTACCGTGCAGAAATTGCAACCGTGTGGTAAGATCCGCCCGCAGCGCTTTCCCAGCATTGTGCGTGTAAAGATAAGGATAGTAGTAAAGCAAAAAATGTAATGGTAAGTTTCATGGTTTTAATTAAAATTGGTTTAAAAATGCAAATTTAATCAGGTTTTTTCAAAAAGGCGGAGTGGTTTAGAAACCATCCATCGTGTTATCAAGTGCACCGGTAATAATACGACATGGAAAAGCGAAAATACCATTTGTGGGGTGTTGCAGGTGGGTCCGGGCATGGTGGGTTGCATATAAAATTAAACTAATGTGGCAAGGGCCATTTGTAGGTAATTGGTTTGGTTGTACATTCACGCCCGTTCAACATTTCAATAACAATACTTTTACAATGAAAATCACTCACTTATTGTTGCTCATGCCATTCGTTATCGGTGCATGTGCAGAAAACACCCCACCCACTACCCAATCCAGTGCGCAAATTGCAGCAGCACCGGACAAAGCCACCATGGTAGCCAGAGGTGAATACCTTGTAAATATCTGTGGTTGCAATGACTGCCATTCACCCAAGCGCATGGGGCCAAATGGGCCCGAAATCATCCCGGAACGGATGTTATCGGGTTATCCAGGCACACAACCCATCCCAAATTTTGACAATAAAGTATTGGCTGCTGGGTTCGCCATGTTCACGCCCGACCTTACCGCCGCTGCTGGTGGCTGGGGCGTTTCATTTTCCAGCAACCTCACGCCCGATGAAACCGGGTTGGGCAACTGGACATTTGCCCAATTCAAAAAAGCATTGACGGAAGGTAAATCTAAAGGCCTCGATGGCAGCCGCATGTTGTTGCCGCCCATGCCGTGGGTCAATTACGTGAACATGAAGGATGAAGATCTCAGTGCCATTTTTGCTTATCTGCAAAGTATCAAACCGGTGAGTAATGTAGCACCTAACCCGATTGCTCCGATGTAAATGCGTTGTTGCGGATGGGGTCTACCATCACAACTTACTGGATCGTTTTCGCACAGATGCCACACAGATTCGTTTTCGCAGATGTTACACAGACCTTTCCGTGTAACATCTGCGTTTTTTTTCCGTGTAGCATCTGCGCGAAATTATAGTTTCAATAAAAATCTACCCAAGCGTGTTGTGTCAAGAAAATATATTGTTAGCAATCAAATTTTTTGAGTTTTAATCGATTTCTTTTGGGAAAAGAAATCATGTATGCAGCAAGCGCATCGGTTTTTGCACCTTATTCCTATGAAGGCAAATTTTAATTTAGCACCTCAACCATAAAACAAAACCCGATACCCTATTTTCTAAAACAGTACACCTTAAATAAATGAATTTCCATCCTTTTATCCTGCTCTTGGCTTATGTGTGCATCGCCAGCCAAACTAACGCCCAAAAAAGCATCCTAAGAAATGGCGGATTTGAGGAACATGCCGAAATAAGGTGTCTTAATTGTTTATCCAGAGGTGAATATGGTTCGCATGTGTACAACTGGCATAATGATAATTGGGGCTGTCAACTCTGTGACAAACAGTACAAACAGAACTCGGTTGATAAAAAATGGGGAATTTGTCCAATGGACAGAATTTCGCCACAATCTGGCGACGCGATGATTGAAATGCGCTATTTGCCAGATGTAAATGGGATTTTTGGTGGGGTGGAAGGTGCCTCGCATTTATCCGCTAAAACTACCGAACCCATGCAGGTCGGTCAATTATATGAAGTCAGCCTTTGGTTATACGTTGAAAGTGGGAAACGGCACGACCCGGATTGGGGCAAACACTTAGGCATCGCACTATTGCCGCAAAATCTGACTTTTTTCAATGGACGAAATTCGCTCATCATTCCCTTCATCGGGGTTGATACGCTGGTATATGATCAATGGTACCAGGTCAAATGGCAGGTCAGACCCCTGTGCACCAGTAATTACCTTATGATCGGTGTTTTTGCCGACCCGCATTGGCCAAGATCTCGTAGTTATACCAATGTGCATTATTATCTCGACAATGTATCGGTGGTGGAAAAAACAGCAGCGTCTACTGTTTCGGATAGTTCCATTTATTATTGTAGTCGTTACGACCCCGTAGCGCTGGGCGCAACGCCTGTGATGGACAATCAAATCCTGTTGTATGAAAATGATGCCTTTGCATTAACGCTTGAACATCAAGCAGTTTTGGATACTTTTGCCACTTATGTAAAAAAATACCCTGATTTGATTTTTGAATTATCGGGGCATACGGATAGCATTGGCAAGGACAACATCGCCTTGTCGCAAAAACGGGTGCAAGCAGTACATACTTACCTGACCGAAGTGCTAAAGATTCCTACCTATCGCTTTTACACGCGCGCTATGGGCGGAGCTGCTCCCTATCGCCCGAATACCACGGAAGCAGGCCGTATCCTAAACCGCCGCACCGAAATTTGGCAATTGACCTTGACCCTGGAGGCAATGTATTATCGTTACGCATTGAAAGCAATGAAGGAAAATAATGTAGCCGCCGCATTTTCCTACCTCGACCGATGGACGGCAAAAGTTGAAAAAGGTTCGAGCATACTCTTATTGTTCGATCCCAGGTTCGAACGCTTGCGATCGGACAAACGATGGCCATTGCTGGAAAAGAAGGTTCGTAACAGTTACAAAAACCTCAAATATGCAAGAGAATCCTTCCTGATCGATTCGCTTCGGTTTGAGACTTGTCGGTATGAAGGCGAACCCTTGGCGGTAATCTTGAACCGTCTTCCGGGAAATGTGCCCGGTGAAGACCGTTACGAAGTAGAAATACCCGGTAAAACCGATGCTGCCGTCCGCAAGCAATCCGAAATGAGTTACAAAACCATATATCCCATTTTGCAAAAAACAGGCTGGCCCAAGAAAGGCAACTACAGCGAAAGTGCCGTGAACAATGCTTTTCATTTGCTCATGAACTCCGGCGATATCGCCGCGCACCTAACTTGGCTCCCTGCGTTGGAACAGGCTTGTTTGGCGGGTGAGCTCCCCTGGAAAATGTATGCCTTTTGTTACGACCATATCAGGGTTTTATTGGGAAAACCCCAGCGTTACCTGCTGTACTATCAAAATATGGAAGATGGCAGCGTGGAATTGTCGCCCTGGGAAGGTGATGAAAACACCGTAAACGATTGGCGGGCAAAAATCGGGCTGCCTTTGCTTCCGGAGGCGGTGGTGGAGGCGATGCAGGTGAGAAAGTAGGTTGGGCTGTTTTACTTGATTCAACATCCCGAGAGAAACGATTACACAATAAGGCAAAATCATTCGTGCATTTATACGCGATTTTTTGATGCTCAAAATTTTATCAAGGATTTGTGGTAGTGTGTAAATTCTATTGGCGGGGTGACTGAAAAAGTCGCCCCGTCAATAGAATTTACGCATTAACACGGGACTTAAGGAGGCTTCAGTTGTTATGCATGATTTGGGTAGCATTGGTACCTTTTTTTCGTATTAATAAGGACTATTTTGCTGAGTTCTCGTGGTAATGGATAAAAAAAACCGAATTTTGGGTTTCAATAAAATTCGGGATGATTCATGTTGGTGGGGATCTATTTGAAATATATTACATTTTTACAAACTTCCGTATAATCCTTTGATCATTCAATTGCAATTGCAGGAAATACACACCCGGTACCAGCGCAGCAACATCAATAGAAGCATTCTGCCCCAAAACCTCGACAGGTATAACCTCCGCGCCCTGTAGGTTCAGGATGCTGTATTTGATTGCACGGGTTTGATTATCAAATAATTGTAAGTATAAAGCATCCTTTGTAGGCGATGGAAATAATTGCACATCCGGCGCTTTGGCGGATAAAACGTGCGCATCAGTATATGGGCAGTTGACTTTGGTGGGCGTGCTCAAATCCAGGGTATTGCCTTGTCCGAGTTGTCCCTGCACGTTAAATCCCCATGTCCAAAGATCGCCCGATTGATCGATCGCCAGGAAGTGATTGCTCCCGGTGGCAATATCCTGCCAAGTATTGTCTTGCCCGATTTGACCCGAATTGTTGAACCCCCAGGACCACAGGGCATGCGCATCATCGAGCGCCAATGAGATGTTGTTTCCAGCGCAAACCTTCTGCCACAATTTAATGGAATCGATCAAAACCGGCGTGGATGGATAGGGCGGCCATGTTGGATTCGACCCGATTGCGCCTTCACCCCAACTCCATAATTTCCCAGACTCGTCGATGGCCAACGCATGCCTATAGCCAGCATCCACCTGTTTCCATTTTTTATCTTTTCGAACGGGTACGGGCACATTTCTGTTCTGGTAGCTGGAATCCCCCAATTGTCCGACCAGGTTGTTGCCCCAAGCCCACAAAGAGCTGTCCTTTTTGATGGCCAGACAGAAGTGATCGCCTGCGGAAATGGCTTTCCAGTCTTTGTCAGTTCCGATTTGAATGGGGTGATTTGAAGGAGTTTGTGTGCCATTGCCCAATTCGCCAAACGTATTACTGCCCCAGGCCCAAAGGCTTCCGTCGGTTTGAATCCCCAATACATGTTCGTTGCCGATGGAAACCTGGGTCCATTTGGCCAAATTGACCAGCGTAGGCACTTTTACGAAGTCGGGTCCATCGGGCCCAATGCCTAATTGTCCACGGTTATTGGAACCCCAGATGTATAAATATCCGTCGGTTTTGATGGCTGCAGAGTTGCCGTAGTTGGCGTCTATACCGGCCCAGTCGGGACCAATGTCAATTAAAACGGGGGAAAAAACCTGAAAATTGTAGTTTTTACCCAATTGTCCAAGCGCGTTGTCGCCCCAGGCCCATAAACGATTATTCGGGGTGGCTGCGAAGGAATGCAGAGAGCCGCCCGAAATTTGTTTCCAGCACTGTCCAGATAAGGGAAAGGTATTTAGGATTAAAACCAGGAATAAAATAAAATGGTGCATACTAGAAATTTTTGTGGTTAAAAATCTCGTAGTAAGGGTTGGTATGAAAAGGTCGAAACCTTTTTAAAAGGATTATAATTAAATCAAGATCGCTAAAAGTATTTTCAGATGAGGCAAAGATACGGCGTAAATTAATATGCCGAAAGGGGGAGCGGGATTTTAAAGGCATCCTGGAAGTAGCCCAACGTTTTCCCAAAATCGACATCGGTATTTTTCACCTGGGCAGTGCGCAATTCCGGTATTTATCGGGTCTGGGGCGGTACACCATGGATGGTAAGGACCTTGAGAAAGCAGTCGCGGTTTTAAAACCTAATAAAGTACTTCCCATTCATTACCGCGGTTGGAGTCATTTTAAAGAATCAGAAGATTTGCTGCGCAAACAATTGAAAAAAAAGGGTTTGTTGGAGGGGAAGGTGCAGTTTTTGGTTTCTGGGGAAAGAACAAGAATGTGAAAACAAGTTCCCTTTCCTCAATAACTCATCTCATCTAACTTCACCTTCCCTTTAAACGTCCAAAACACAAAGGCCGTGTACATGCCCACCAACGGCGTTCCGATCAAAGCAATGCGCAACAGCAAGCCCATCGTTTTCGGACTGGAGGCGGCATTGGCAATGGTAATGCTGTTTTCCGGGTTGATCGGGGAGTAAACCAGGTAAGGAAATACTTCCACAGCCACCATCAACAGCAGGGTAGCGATGGTGATGCTCGAACTGGCAAAAGCCCAGCGCCAGGCGCCTTTGTTGAGTTGTCTTGGAATATTGGCCACCGCCAGCACCAACATCACCGGAAGCAGGAAAAATGCCGGATTGCTGCGAATACGGTCGCTCAAATGGGGTATATATAATAAGGTGTATAAGGTGGTGAGCGTAAAGGCTAACACAAAGAAAATCGTGAAGTTTTTAGCCAAAATGGTCAGTTTTACAAACAAGCGGTTTTCGGTTTTCATCGTCAGGAAGATGGCGCCATGCATCATAAACAAGGCTAAATTGGTCACCGCAACCAGGATTGAAAAGGGATTGAAAAAGTCGAGCCAGTTGCCCGCAAATTCGTGGTTTGCATCCAATGGAATGCCCAAGGCGACATTGCCCAGCATCAAACCCAGCGATAAGGTGACGATGGTGCAGGAAAAAAAGTATATGAAATCCCAGCTCGCGCGCCAGATCTTTCCAGGCTCTTTGCTCCGAAACTCAATCGCCACCGCCCGGTAGATCAAGCCGACGATAAAAATCATAAAAGGCACGTAAAATGCCGAAAAAATGGCCGCATACGCCACCGGAAACCCCGCAAACAGGGCACCGCCGCCGATCACCAGCCACACTTCATTACCGTCCCAAATCGGACCGATCGCATTGAGGGCGATGCGCCGACTTTCTTCTTTTTTCAAAAATAAGTGCAAAGCCCCGGCGCCTAAATCAAATCCATCGAGGATGGCGTACCCCGAAATCACCGCGCCAAAAACCAGAAACCACCAGGTGGCATAATCGATTCCTAAAAACATAACATTGCTTATTTTGGGTGAACAGGGTTTTTGTTAGCGGTTTGGGAGTTGGCGTTTCGATTGTATTTCGGCATCGCTTTCTTCGCTGTGCAATTCCGGTCCGTGTTGTATTTTTTTGGTCAATAAATACAAAAACAGGATCAATAAGACCAGATATACCACTGTAAACAGGATCAGGGAGAACAAAATCTGGTTGGCCGTGACGGTGCGCGAAAAGGCATCGCTGGTGCGCAACAATCCATACACAACCCACGGTTGCCGACCCATTTCGGCCGCAAACCAGCCGGTCTGATTGGCAATTTGCGGCAAGGCCACCGCCCACACGAAAATTTGTAACAACCAGCGCTGATCAAATAATTTGCCCCGCCACCACAACCACATCGCCAGCCAACTCAGGAAAATAAGGGCCATGCCAATCGAAATCATAATGTGGTAAAACTGAAAAATAGCGTTGATTTGCTTCGGTTGGTCGTTGCGCGGAAAACTGTTCAAACCCGGAACTGGCGTTTTAAAATCCTGGTGCAACATAAAGGTCAGTCCGCCAGGTATCTTGATGCCGCAGGTGGTGCGGTTTTTTTGATCCACCCAGCCCAGCAGGTATAAGTCGGCTACAGCCAGACTGTCGTAATGGCCTTCTAAGGCTGCGAGTTTGATGGGTTGGTTGTGCGCAACGCCGTCGGCACTGCGGTGGCCCAGAAACAATTGGGTTATAGAGGCAAAAGCCGCGATGGTGAGGGCTATTTTAAAAGAAGGCAGCGCAATTTCAAGATGTCGTTTTTTTAAGATATACCAGGCATTGACGCTCAATACCAAAAACGCACCCGCTAAAAATGCACCCACCCACACATGCAGCAAGCGGTCCACACTGGATGGATTGAATACCATGGCCCAAAAATCGGTGATTTCTGCGCGTGCCTGGGTGCCCTCGCCCACAATATGATAGCCCGCTGGCGTTTGTTGCCAGGAATTGGCCACCACAATCCACACTGCCGAAAACATGGAGCCGATCCACACCATCACCGTGGAAAAAAAGTGTACCGGCGGACTCACCCGATGCCAGCCAAACAACAAGACGCCCAAAAAGCCCGATTCTAAGGCAAAGGCAAAAATGCCCTCTGCTGCCAGCGCGGAACCAAAAATATCGCCCACATATTTGGAATAAGTGGCCCAATTGGTGCCAAATTCAAATTCCATGACAATACCCGTGGCGACCCCAATCCCGAAGATCAAGGCGAAGATTTTGATCCAAAAGCGGGTCATGTCTTCGTATATTTTTTTGCGGGTGCGCAAATACAGGCCTTCCATCACCACCAACACCAGTCCAAGCCCAATGCTCAGCGGCGGATAGATGTAGTGGAAGGAAACCGTAAAGGCAAATTGGATGCGGGCTAGTACTTCGGTATTCATAATTTGTTTTTTTAACCTACATTCAAACACCTTGCCATCCATTAAGTTATCCCCCAAACCGATGATCTTCGTCACCCCCAGAAAAAACCACCCAGTTTTGAAACAAGTGCCTGTAGAACAGCGTTCCAAAACCATGCACAAAATCTACCTGCTTGCTCTGTCGCTTTTGCTGTGTTCCTGGTCGCTTTCCGCCCAAATACAGCCCAAATCTATTCAAATTGTACGCGATTCCTTTGGCGTACCCCATATTTTTGCAAAAACCGATGCAGAAGTCGCGTATGGCCTCGCGTGGGCACATTGCGAAGATGATTTTGAAACGGTGCAGACCTGTTTTTTGGCCTCCAAAGGGCTGTTAGGGCGGGTAATGGGCAAAGACGGTGCAGGTATCGATTTTGTCGTGCAATTGATCCGCGCCCGCGAATTGGTCGATTCGTTGTACAGCAAGCAAATTTCACCCGAATACAACCGATTATTGGAAGGGTATGCCGCTGGGTTCAATGCTTTCGCGCGTGCGCATCCCCGCGAAGTGCGCCACAAAGCCTTGATTCCCATTACGCCCCGCGATATGGCCGTGTATGGCGTGTTGCAATTGTTTGTTTTTACCGGCGGCGATGGGGCAATTCAATCTATTTTGGGCAATAAAGTACCCATGGCGGCCATGCCCAAAGCCGATGGCTCCAATGCGTATGCGTTTAATTCGCGCAAAACCAAGGACGGACAAACCTACCTTGCCATCAATTCGCACCAGCCCTGGGAGGGTATTGTGGCCTGGTACGAGGCGCATTTGTGCAGCGAAGAAGGCTTGAATATTATAGGTGCCTTGTTTCCCGGTGCGCCGCATATCCTGAGCGGGGTGAATGAATACCTCGGTTGGGCGCACACGGTGAACAATCCCGACAAACTCGATATTTACGAATTAGAAATCAATCCAAACAACCGCTTGCAATACCGATACGACGGAAAATGGCTGCCTTTGGAGGAAAGACGCATCAAATTGCGGCTAAAAGTGGCGGGCATACCCATTTCCGTGCATAAAAAAGCGTGGTACAGTGTACACGGACCCGTTTTGAAAAATAAAAAAGGCATGTTTGCCATCCGCAGTACCGGCATGTTTGATATTCGGGCTTTGGAAGAGTGGTTTCGGATGAACAAAGCCCGCAATTTTACCGAGTTTTATGCAGCCTTGAACATGGGGGCAATTCCGGGATTCAATGTGGTGTATGCCGATCGGTATGACACCATTTTTTACCTGAGCAATGCCAAATTGCCGGTGCGTAATGCTGGTTTCGATTGGAAACATACACTGCCGGGCAATACCTCCCGGGCGGTATGGACGGAGTTTCAGCCGATCAAAAACCTGCCTCAAATCCTGAATCCGAAGTCGGGGTATTTGTTCAACAGCAACAATACGCCCTTCAATGCCTCTGCTGCGGCCGATAATATTCCCCAAAGCCGCATCGACCCTACCATGGGCTTTGAAACTTGGGAAAACAACCGCAGCGAACGTTTTATGGAACTCATCGCGCCCTTGGAAAAAGTTGATTATCAGGATTTTAAACGCATTAAATACGACCAGCAACTGCCCGCCAAACTTTCATACGCCGTGCAGTTCGACAGTCTGTTTTTATTGGATTCTAAAAAATACCCGGCGGCTAAACCGGTCCTGGATATTGTAAAAGCCTGGGACCGCCGTTCGGAAATCACCAATACCAGCGCCACCGTATTTATGGTCATGGCCAAGTACGTGGTCATCAAATACAAAATCCCGGATATTTATACCTTCAAGAAACTCACCGTACCGGAAATCATCGACGCTGCCGAATACACCCACAAGTACATGATGCGTCAATTTGGCCGCATGGATGTGCCGCTGGGTGATTATCAAAAATTAGTACGGGGTAAATTAGAACTGCCATTATCGGGTGCGCCCGACAATATCGCGGCTATATACAGCATGGATTACAAAAAAGGCAAGGTAAAAGGCGTGGTAGGCGATTGTTACATCGAACTTGCGCGCTTCACTCCCGAGGGGCCAGTTATTGAATCTGTGAACGTATATGGCGCTTCAAGCCGGCCGGGCAGTCCGCATTACGCCGATCAGGCGCCGTTGTTTTTGAATTTTAAAACCAAACCGATGACCTTAAAGCGTTCGGAGGTATTTGCGAAGGCGGAGCGGGTGTATCATCCGGAGTAGGGGGGATTGAACTTGGAATGGCTTATGCTATACAATCAGATCAAAAACACGGAAAGCCCCGATGCATTTCAGGTTTTCAAACTAACTATATAAGCCTGAAAGCACCAGGGCATAAATTCCTGCCCTGGTGCTTTTTATACGAAAGCAACATGAAAAAGTTAGTGCATTTTCTGCTATTACTTTGTCCTACTGTTCTATTTGGTCAAATATTCGATAACACCTGGATACTAGGGTATAACAACGATACGATTTTAAGCAACCTTCGAGGTATCTCGATACTTACCTTCCCTAACGCGCGCTTAAAAATCGAACAGAATACAGCGTTGTTCCGATTTAATTTTAATGGAACAAATACTTCTTTCTCAGATTCAAGTGGCAATGTTCTTAGTTATACGAATGGGGTACATATAGGCAATGCGGCATGGGAGATCATGGAAAATGGGGATTATATGACCAATGCGGCAGAAGTGCAAGGAGAAGTCTATCCTCAATGGTTCCTGGCGTTGCCTTTTCCAGGCCAACCCCAAAAACAACTTTATTTTTACGAAAACGAAGGGTATTCAACTACCCTATCCTTCCATGCAACCAAATTGTTGTACTGCATTATGGACTTGTCATTAGAACAAGGCTTGGGTAAGGTAATTGATCGCGATAGTATTTTGATCCAGGACACTTTGGCTGTAGGAAAAATTAGTGCCATTAAACATGCTAATGGACGCGACTGGTGGGTTCTCGTAAACGAGAAAAATTCCAACCGTTTTTACAGGATATTGGTTGATCCCAATGGCATCCATTTGCTTGGAAGTCAAACAATTGGCGAAATGGTGGTCGATGGAGTTGGTCAAGCAGGATTTTCTCCAAACGGGGAACATTATTTTATTTACGGGACGGTAAGCAGCACAGTAGGTGCATATATTAATTTATACAATTTTGATAGGTGTAGCGGATCGTTCAGCAATCACCGTCATTACCATTTTGATTCAAATGGCTGGGGAGGGGGATCTTTCTCGCCCAATTCCAAATACTTATATATAAACTATTTTACTCAATCTTATCAATACGATTTAGAAGCGCTGGATGTTTGGGCAAGCAGGGTCAAAGTAGCCGAATACGACGGATTCTTAGACCCCTCCAACACGACATTTTTTTTGATGCAGTTGGCACCCGATGGAAAAATATATTCCAGCTGTCCTGGGGGCTTAAAATCTATGCACATCATCCACAATCCGGACGAACCCGGCCTGGCTTGCTATTATGAACAACATGGGGTAGCCTTGCCCACTTATAATGCCTTATCTATACCGACTTTTCCCAACTACCGCCTCGGCCCGCTCGACGGTTCTTCCTGTGATACGCTTGGCATCGATAACCTTCCCATCGCTTGGTGGCGTTCGGAACAGGATACGCTCGAGCCAAGCATGGTGTATTTTCACGACCTTTCATATTACGAGCCTGCTACCTGGTCTTGGGATTTTGGCGACGGCTTACCCGGTAGCAGCGAGCGGCATCCGCAACATACTTTTCCTGCTCCTGGAAACTACGAGGTCTGCCTGACTGTAAGCAATGCCAATGGCAGCAACACTCTTTGCAGGACGCTGCATTTCAACGCCTCATCTGCCCAAAATCCAGACATCGTTGAGCATATTTCCGTTTCGCCCAATCCGTTCCGTGAAAGATTGGCAGTAGCGATGAGTATAAACCTCCGCAGTCCGGTCATTAGGCTTTATAACCACATAGGAAGGCTTGTTCGTGTTGAGCAGTTGTACTTTGGTATCACAGAAATTGAAACGGGTGCATTGCCTGCAGGGATGTACTTTTGGGAAGTAACTGCTGCTGGAGAACCTATAAAAAGTGGGAAGTTGATGAAACTGGAATGATGAAATATTGGCCAAACGCGATGCGCTGCCGAGCAACGGTTTTTTAATAAAACAGTAGCCAGCATCCTAAGCATACAAAATAAGACATGATCGAAGCATATTTGCCGCTTTTCCTGCTCCTGCCCTGCTGCGCATTGTTCATCTGGTTCACCACCTCCCGAAAAATGCTCACCCAGAGCGGCGCCTTACTGGCCGTTGCAATAGGCCTGTGGATACTCTATCAATGCGGGGACATATACCTCATTCCCTTGTTTTTCTTTTTTATCAGCAGCACTTTGTTGGGTAAAATGTTGAAAGTCAAGGAAGTATCATCCGATCAAAAACATGGAAAACCCCGCGATGCCTTTCAGGTTTTTTGCAATGGCGGGATATATGCCTTATTGCCCTGTTGCATTGGTTGGGGCTTTGCCAATCAATTTTCAATTGAACTCGCCATGTTTGCCTCCCTTTCGGTTAGTACCGCCGATACCTGGGCTTCCGAAATTGGCATCTTCCTGCGCGGGCGCACGTATGATATTTTGCGTTTCCGCCCCATTGCAGTCGGGGCATCCGGAGGCGTTAGTTTGGGCGGTACTTTGGGCGGATTACTGGGGGCTGTTTGTTTAAGTAGTCTTGGTATGCTTTATTATCGCCTCGATAATCCTTTTTACAACGGATTTTATACCCTCGTTTTAGCGGGTTTTATCGGAATGCTGCTCGACAGTGTACTGGGGGCGCTGGTGCAGGCGCGCTACCAAGATCCGGAAACGGGCGCAATCACCGATGTCCCTGTGCCAGGCGCGCGTCTGTACAGCGGCGTAGCGTGGATGACCAATGATTGGGTCAATTTGATCAGCAATGCGCTTATTTCGGGGAGCGTTTTATGGTTGAGCAAGCATTTTTAATAGCAAATAGCCAACGCAAACTGCTTATGAAAATGGCTGGATGCTAATCCGTTGAGCATCCGTTTTTTATCCACCCATCCTTCAAATCCATTTTAATCTTGGTTTACCTTTGCAGATTCAAGTTCATCATCACCTGTTCAATTCATGCAACTCTTTTTTGCCTTATTTATCCTGGTAGCCCTTTCTTTGGCCCTTTACAACCGCCGAAAGGAGAAAAAAACATATGTGAAAGCCGAACGCAAAGAAGAAAGCGGCCATTGGATCGATAAACGAAAAGGTGAACGCGGTACCTACGGCTCACTCGATGAAGAAATGGAAAGCGCCCGCCGCCAGGTTGCCCACCAGGGGAGGGTAGGGGAACTGACACTGTTGGTGCGCAATTTCGCGTTCGAACAAGTGCCCGGTTTTCATGATCTCAGTGATGCCCAAATAAAAGATTGGAACAGCCTCGTGCGTACCCGCGCCAGCGAAATGCTTACTATCGCCAGCCAATTTGAAGCAGGAAAGGCCGCTGAACTGGCCATGCAAACCACTTTTGAAGACGAAGCCACCCAGGCATTGAAAAAACAAATCCTCGCGTTTTTATACGATCGTTTTCCCGGATTGCTGGCTTTGGATTTGGATAAAATTCAGCAATTTGATCAATTTACGGGGCACTGGGCGCATGCACTTTTGGAGCAAATTCAGGCGTAGAGGAGAAGGGTTCCGCGGAGTAGCTTGGAGGTATGGAGTTCCGCGGAGGTTTTTCTCTGTGTATCTCCATACCTCCGAGCTACTCTGTGGAACCCTTTTTTTCTCAATTTAACTCATTATCGCAGATAATTCCCGCTCAAGAACCCCCAAAGCCCCACCACGGTGATATTTTCCGTCAATTGATAAGCCTCCGAAGCATAGTTGATGATAAAATTATGCCGCGTACCAAGATCAGCAATACAGGCGCGGAAATTGCGCGAGGCATTTACCACGGTACCCAGTTTTATTTCAATGCAGGCGACAGGTTCCAGTCCGCGCACCAAAATGAGGTCACATTCGGTGCCGTCGGCCGTTCGATAGAAATATGGATGCAAACCCGAAGGTAAAATCTGTAAAATTTGACCGATCACGTACCCTTCCCAGGAATTCCCGGCCTGCGCAAAAACAGGCAAATCTTCGGGTCGGAGAACCCCGGTCAAGGCATGCAAAATACCTGTATCCCGGATGTACACTTTGGGCGATTTTACCAATCTTTTACCTGGATTTGCAAAATATGGCCGCAAAACATGCACAAAAAACGAGCTTTCCAGAAAATCTAAATAGGTTTTGACCGTATTCCCGGAAGTGCCTAAAGAGCGTCCAATGGATTCCGCGTTCCACAATTGACCATTGACACTGGCTAGCATTTGCAAAAAAATACTAAACCGAACCGGGTCTGTGCGCAAACCCAAAAACGGCAAATCGCGTTCCACGTATGTTCGAATAAACTGTTCCCGCCAGGTCATGCTCCAGGCATCATTTTCGGCAAGCCAGGCATCCGGAAACCCGCCCCGCCACCAATGGTCTCGAATATCGGTTTGAGCATCGCCTACTTCCAACAAATGAAACGGATGCATGGTCAGGTAAGCAATCCTACCCGCCAGCGAATCAGCGCTTTGCTTCATCAATAAAGGTGCTGCAGAGCCCAACAACAAAAACCGGCCATTCGTACGTTTTTGATCTATTAAGGCACGTAATTCGGAAAAAAGTGCGGGTAAACGCTGCACTTCATCAATAATTACACAATCATTTTCGTACTGACCAAGAAAAAAACCAGGGTCGCCGCTCAATAATTGAAAATCCTCCAAACGCTCCAAATCAAAATACCGGACCGGATTTGAAAATTGAGTCGATAAAGACTTCGCCAGGGTGGTTTTTCCCACTTGCCGCGCGCCAATCAGGCCAACGGCCGGAAAATGTTGCAAATACTCCAATAAAGTGGAAGTGATCAATCTTTGTATCATGACCGTAAATTCGAAGTGGCATTTCAATATTACGGTCAAAGATACAAAAATTGATCACGCAAAACCAGGTTTACTTCACTTTTTCCACGATCGCTTCCGCCGCTTCCCGACCGCTTAAAGCCGCACCGTTCATAAAGCCTGAAAAATCGCCGCCGCAATGTTCCCCGGCAAAATATACATTGCCCACCGGCAACACTTCCGCGCCTGCAATGCCGGTGTACTGACCGGTCGTATAACAAATGTAACTGCCCAGGTTATATTGGTAAGAAGGCCAATGCATACGCGCCGACTTGCCGTTGTAATGCGCGATGGCACCCGGGAAAATCTGATCCCATTTTTTCAAATAAATGTCTTTTTGGGCCTCCACCGAGCCTTCTCCCACTTTCACGCCCGACGGACCGCCAAACAGAATGGACAAACCCGCCACCTGCTGATCGGCATTTTGCAATTGCGCATTGTCCCAGCCATTCGGGATGCCGTTGTCGGAATAACAAAGGCCCTGGTAGCCTTTTCCGCGCCAAAAGTGATCGGTCATACCCAGCATCAGTTTGGCATTGGTGCCATAGCCTAAGGTGTCGATGTTGCGTTTTTTTACCTCCGAAAGGGGCAAACGCACGTCAACCTGCCGCAATTTGGTAAAAGGAATGGTCATCACCACATAATCGGCTTTCACGGGTGCGCCCAGGCCCGAAAACTGCAACTTCAGTCCGCTGCGGGTTTGGGTGATCGCCTCCAAAGCGCGGTTTAGTTGAATATTGCCTGCATATTTAGCCGCCAAAGCATCGGGAATACGTTGATTGCCGCCGCGTATTTTATACCGTTCGTCGCTTTCGCCAAACAGTTCAAATTTGCCGCCTGTGGTATCCGTACCAATCCAAATACTCAGGTTGATACTCGATTGCACTTCCGGCGATAATCCGTATTCCGATTCGTAACTCACCTCAATAAAGCGTTTGATCCAGCCCTGGGCACCAATTTTTTCTAAGTATTCGGACATCGACATTCGGTCGAGACCAATCACATAAGGATCTTTGGTGTTGAAGCCCAAATCATCCGGCAAGCGCTCGGCATCGGCCGCAATTTTGTCGGCAAAGCCCCGAAATGCTTCTACCACTTCGGTCAAGGTATGGTGTTTTCCTTCAAAAAAGAAGGCTTCTTTGGTGAGTTTTTCTTCCGAAGCCTGTCCGTAATCAATGTATTCTAATTTGAATTCATTGGCCAGGTCCCACATATCTTTATGGTTGGTATCCACAAATTCGCCGCCAAATTCGGTCCAGGTGCCCGGTCCCATTGCGTTTTGCACCGAAAACATACGTCCGCCCGTGCGGTTGGAGGCTTCATAAATCGTGGCTTCCAATCCCGCTTTTTTGAAGGCATGCAAGGCACTTAGGCCCGCAATACCGCCGCCTACAATGACAATGCGGGGTGGGCGTTTGTCGAACAGCGAACGAGCATGCGCCGTGCCGGGCAGCAGGGTTGCCGCGCCGCCCACGAGGATGGCTTTACCGGTGGTTTCTAAAAATTTTCGACGTGCCATGGTGTGTGCTTCAGCGCGTTGCACGATTTCTTCGCTGCTTACGCCTTTGCGGTTGGCTTCCAGGGCCAATTGAAACGCTTTGCGCAGACTGGCAAAAAGTTGGGTTTTAGATTGTTTTTTCATTTAGATAGGTGTTGGGTAGTGTTAAAAAGCGGGATCATTATTATCCCGTATACATGCACAAAGAAAGTAATTTGCCTAAATTTGCAATTGTTTTTATCCATCCATCCTTCAAATTCTTTTAAATCTGGGTTTATGCTCGAAGAATATCCATCTCCCGACGGATTATATATCCTGTACCTGGGCTGTAGTGAAATGCGCATGTCGCACTGGGTTTGTTCGCCAACTTTAAAAGAAGTTGCTACTGGAAACGTATTGTACGAAGGGGGCAGCATGGAAGACGCAGGCAGTATCAAATGGTCGGACGATAGCCGCGAATTGCGGTTTCATTTGCGTACGTATCCGGGCACAAAGCCAGGGGAGGATGTTTGTTTGCGGATTGAGGATGGGAAGGCGGTTCGGGTTGTCTAAGTTTTGCATAATATTTTTATCTGTATTGATTTGAAAACGTCATTGATACGTACTGTTGGTATTCAATTATTGCTTGGTTTCATTTTTTGTCAATGGGCCAGTGCGCAAACCGTGGTAACCGTGGCAAAAGACGGCAGCGCTCCTTTCCATACCATACAGGATGCGATCAATAGTCTTCGTGATGACGGGACAAAAAAAATTATAAAAATTAAATCGGGCGTTTATACGGAGCAAATCTTCTTATCCAAGAACAACATTTCTTTGGAAGGAGACCGTATTCCGATTTATGGCAAAAGTTGGGAATCATTGAAGACTACAGGGCAAATGGAAAAGGCAGGGGTCGTGATCCAATTTCCAATTTATCGGGCAATTTTCCGATGTTCTCATCCCGACGATTGGGGGGCTGCCGTTGTCAATATCCGGGCAAATGATATAAGCCTAAAAAATTTGACCATCGCCAATACCTTTGGTTTTGACCTCCAGCAGGCTGATACCATAGATTGTCAGGGAAAACCGGTCGAAGTTAGTCGGGACGGCCACCAGTTTGCCTTGCGCACCATGCCGCCAACACAACGTTTGCAGGTAAAACACTGCAATTTTTATTCACTCGGGGGGGACACCGTTAGTCCTTGGGATGTCGAAAATGGTACTTATGTTTTTACAGATTGTACCATGGAGGGTGCGGTCGATTTGTATTGTCCGCGCGGCTGGGCTTATGCGTCGCATATTTACTTTATTTGTCATAACCTGAACGCAGCGATTTGGCACGATGGTTCGGCCGACAGCACCGCCGTTTCAGTGATTCAAGATTCAAAATTTGAAGGTGATCCGGGGTTTAAACTGGGACGTTTTCATCGGGACGCTCAAATCTATTTAAACAATTGTCATTTTTCGAAGGAAATGGCAGACGCCGAAATTTATCAAGTAGCCACCCAGAATTTAGTACAATGGGGCAAACGTATTTTTTATAAAAATTGTACCCGATCGGGCGGGGCATACGTGTGGTTTTCAGACAATATCACCCGAAAAGACGCCAGGCAATTTTCCCGCAAGCAGGTATTACAACCGCGTTGGAATACACCTGTTCCTTACCAAAACAAAGTCAACCATAATATCCTGCCCAACGGTCCCAAATAAAATTACCTCTCCGATTGCTTTCCCTTGGGAAGCCTCTTTAGGGTTCCAGACTATTTTCTGTATTGCATGGGTGTTCCTTTTTGCAGCGTACTGCTATTAGAATATTATTTTGGAAAAAAAATTATTGATGGAATATAATTTTAGGTCATTGGGCGGGTTTGTTGCAGCGGTAAAATACATATGCTCTTATAAAACGGCCAGGCTTTGACGGTGCATTTACCCTTGCTTTTCGAAGAGGTGCTTCCAATATCCTCTCCGCAATAGGCGTAAATATTTTGCCAATTTGGGTTAGGCAAAACGATATCCTGAAAACAGATGCATCTGCTAAATTAACAATGGCTTTGTAAGAATGCCCTTTAATTGCCATTTCTGCTTGCTCTGACAACGTTTGCGTAAATAAATACTTTAAATTGTTACCCTGTTCAGCGGTTGGTGATGAAAATTCGCATTCAATTTTAAAAAAAACTAAACAGAAATGAAGCCAACTTTTATTTTGCTCTTCGTCTTGCTGGCTACCTGTTTGTGTGGACAAACACAAATCAGGGTCTCCGGAAAAGTCGTTGATGGGTCCACCGCAGAGCCACTCATCGGCGCAACAGTTTTTGTTAAAGGCACTGCTGTGGGTGCCACAACCGACATAAATGGAAGCTATGCTCTGACGGCTCCATCTGATGGAACTTTGGAATGTAAATACACTGGTTACAACAATTTGGAAGTTGCGATCAACAACAGCACCACCGTGAACATCCCAATGAGTGTAAATGTCCGACTCATTGATGAGGTGGTAGTCATTGGTTATGGTGCTGTGAAAAAAAGTAATGTTACCGGAGCGATTGTTTCGGTGAAAGCGGCCGACCTGAAAACGGTGCCTACTACCAACGTAATGGAGGCATTGCAAGGCAAATTGCCGGGGGTAGATATTACCCGTTCGAGTGGAGCAGCTGGTGCCGGGGTGAATGTACTGGTGCGCGGTAATCGCTCTTTGTCGGCCTCTAATTCACCGCTTTTTGTTGTCGACGGCATTCAGTACAGCAATGTTCAGGATATTAATCCAAATGATATCGAATCCATGGAGGTATTGAAAGATGCTGCCTCTACCGCCATTTATGGATCGCGGGGGGCCAATGGTGTTATTATCATTACCACCAAAAAAGGCCGGAAAGACAAAACCACGGTTTCGTTTAATTCCTACGTGGGATCTACTTCGGTGGCGGGTTACCCAAGGGTCATGGATGCAGCGCAATACAAACAATTCCGTCGCGAAGCCAACAGAACCACAGGCAACTGGTTATCAGAGGCCGACGATACCAAAATCTTTGGCAACTTATTGAACAATACAGGCACTTATTGGCCCGAGTTATTTCTCAAAAATGGTTCGCAAAGCGATTACCAATTAGGTGTTTCAGGAGGCAATGAAAAGACGAATTTTTATTGTTCGCTCGATTATTTTACTGAAAAAGGGATTATTGCCAAGGATGATTTGAAACGCTACACCGTTCGGGCCAACCTCGACCATAAAATCAATGAGATTTTTAGCATCGGAACGCAAAACCAAATAACGTATTACAACCAAAATATGCGTTTTGATCCATTGGGCGGTGCCAACAAATTAGTGCCGATGGAGGAACCTTATGATACCAATGGTAATTTGATCATTTTGATCAATAACGGTCGGAATATCAACCCTTTGACCGATCTCGAGCCAAATACTTATGAGAACAACCTGCGCACTACGCGGGTATTCTCTTCTGCTTATGTGGGGGTGAATATTTTGAAAAACTTATCTTTTAAATCTAATTTGGGTGCTACCCTTACCAGTACACGCGAGGGGCTTTATGCCAATTCCCAAACCTATTTTAGAAACGGCGCACAATCTTTAGCAAGGTATATTGCGGGCAATTCCTTGTCTTTAAACCTGGAAAATATCCTCAACTACAACGTTTCAGCGGGGGACCATCACTTCAACGTGACGGGTGTGCATTCGGTACTGACCAACAAATTTGAGTCGGTGACCGCGCAAGGAACGAATCAATTGGTAAAGAGTCAGTTATACTACGGTTTGGCCAACGCCAATTCCCAGATTTCGATTGGGGCAGATCTAAAAGAAACGGCATTGATCTCATACACCGGACGTTTGATGTACAATTATGCCGACAAATACCTGGTGACCTTTACCGGACGGCGCGATGGTGCGAGCCAATTGAGCGCAGACAACAAATGGGCGTTTTTTCCATCCGTTTCTGCGGCCTGGCGGGTGACGCAAGAAAAATTCCTGCTCAACAACAAATTAATATCCGACCTGAAACTGCGGGCAAGCTGGGGTAGGGCAGGCAATGCTGCAGTAGAACCCTATTCGTCCCAAAACCTGCTGAATCGTGTGCCTTTTGCCTGGGATGAAGCCGCTGCCATTGGATATTCTTACGCAACACGCATCGGTAACCCGGATTTAAAATGGGAAATTTCATCGACCACCAATGCGGGCTTGGATTTCGGTATTTTCAATAACCGCATTATTGGTTCGGTGGATGTTTTTAATACAGATACCAAGGATTTGTTGCTAGAACGTTTGTTGCCGCTGACATCTGGCGCCTCGTCGATTATTCAGAATGTGGGCGAAACCAACACCAAAGGCGTAGAAATTGGCGTAAACGCGATCATTGTAAACACGCCCAAATTGCGTTGGAGCATCGGTGCAAACTGGTCGAAAGTGAAAGAGGAAATTGTGAAACTTGCTACCAGTTCCAATGATGTGGCCAATGGCTGGTTCATCGGCGAAACAACCCGTTCTTTTTACGACTATGAAAAGATTGGTATCTGGCAATCGAATGAAGTAGATGCTGCAAAAGTTTTCAACCAGGTTCCAGGCGATATTAAAGTGAAAGACCAAAACGGCGATGGCAAAATTGATGCAACCAACGACCGCGTGATTATTGGCTCGGGTCGGCCGGCCTGGATTGGCAATTTCAGCACCGATTTGAAATTTTTCGGGTTTGATTTGAACGCCCAGTTATTTGCACGTTGGGGACAAATGGTGCGCTACGATTTGGTGGGTGTGTATGACCCACAGGCCAATGAAAATAGCCTGGAGCATGACTATTGGACGCCTGAAAATCCGACCAATGCGTTTCCGCGCCCAAGTTCTGCCCGTTCACAGGCTGCCACGCTGTTTTACTCTTCCCTGTTTTACCGCGACGGTTCGTTCCTGAAATTGCGCGGCCTGACCCTTGGATATACTTTCCCAAAATCGGTGCTGCGTAAAGTTCGGGCCGAAAATTTCCGAATTTATGTTTCCGGTAGAAACCTGTGGACATACAGCAAAATTGACAACTACGACCCCGAACGCGACGGCGCTATTTCCAGCCCCATGAATAAGGTCATTGTTGGAGGCATTAACCTCGATTTTTAATTTTTCAAAAATCAAAAAAATGAAACATAACATAAAAATAGGCATTGCCATCCTGCTCCTAAGCTGCAATATTGGGTGCGAAAAAAATTTGTTGCAGGAAGAAAACCGTGCCGGCCTTACCGGTGAAATCGTGTACAATGAGCCCGCCGGATTTGAGTCGCTCGTTCAGGCATCTTATGGTTATCTCCGGGCCTGGTATGCGAAAGAAGAAGCCTATAATCTGACCGAAATGGGCAGTGATCTTTGGTACCCAGGGGTCGATAATCGCCGTTTGGATTTGATGGTTTACAACAATTTGCAGGGTTCAGAGGCGGGTTTATCTGCAACCGAGGTGTTTTTGGAGCGACTTTGGCAACGATCTTATCAAGCGCTCAACCTGATTAATACCGGCATTGAAGGCGTAGGCAACTCGGGCCTGAGCGACGCCTTGAAAATTACCCGTGAAGC
>Ga0247844_1002219_pt1 | contig 32429 bp, 32 predicted proteins | sample LaCtaG_FD_192421 | JGI IMG/M metagenome (GOLD analysis project Ga0247844, IMG submission 192421) | Freshwater microbial communities from meromictic Lake La Cruz, Castile-La Mancha, Spain - LaCruzMarch201714.5m_1 | ecosystem: Environmental > Aquatic > Freshwater > Lake | place: Spain: Castile-La...
AAATGAAAACTGGGTTCAAGTAAAGTGGTGTGAAAGATGTGCTTCCAAACTACGCTAACTTATGTTCGAGGCGGCACCGGCTACGCCGGTGTGGGAGTTAAATAAAGAACCAGTTTTTTTCTTTACGAGTTGAGTAAAATCGTCAATATTGGAGGATATATGATGCTTAATATTTTACACGCTCACGATTTATCTTTACTTGATTGGGAGGCCATCCTTAATGGGATTTCAGGCGTCCTTCATTTTGAAAAATCAAAACAAGAGTTAAAAAATATTTTTCCTAAAACGCGTGAAGAAATTGAATGGGCCTTTGATTCACTTGATTATTACCTTCGAGACTATGATAACAATTCAGATTTTTTTGATCGTGACATACGCTGTATTCGCCCTCAAAAAGAGGCTTTTGAAGGTATACGTGCGCTTTCTAAAGCAAAGTATTACGAAATCGATGAGCTTCATTTTTTAGCAACACTTTGTGAAGGGCAGTATCTTGCTTCAAAACAGTTTAAAACTTGGAATTTGACCTTACATTATGAAATTGACCAGAGGATTCAACAAATTATTCATCGCACTTTTACACGACCTCTTCGCGAGTTCGTCACAAAAGATGGCGAGGTTCATTATGACCGTCATCCTGTTTTAAAACCCATTTTTAATAAGATAATGGCCCTTGAACAAGAGCTTCGCTCAAGAATTCAGGGGATCGCGAGAAGACCTGAGTATGCTTTAAGTTTAGAGCTTGGGGCCTATGATTTAATTTATGATCGTTACGTTCTTCCTATGCCTACGGATTCCTATCGATCGAGCTTGGGGCCTATTATTGCGAAATCGTCTTCAGGAAAAACTCTTTACATAGAGCCTCCTGAACTTCGCGAAAAAAGTAATGATCGTATTGAACAGCTCGCTCTTTTAGAAGAGGCCTTGTTGGCCGTCAGTCGAGATCTTTCAGAGGCCCTTCATCCTTACTCAAGTGAAGTAGAGCGTATGGCCGAGTATCTTGTGAGTATCGATCTTATTAGTGCTAAGGCCAATTATGTTTTAGAAAAAAATCTTCAAAGGCCAAGGCTTTCAACGAAGTTTAAAATCATTTTAGAAGGATTTTTTCATCCTTTAATCGAAAACCCTGTTAGAAATGACCTTGCTCTTGAATTTAACCATCATGGCCTTGTTCTTTCTGGCCCAAATACAGGCGGAAAAACGGCGGCCTTAAAGGCCATTAGTCTAGCTCATCTTTTTATTCACATGGGGCTTTTTATTCCCGCACGAACTGGGGAAATTTTTCCTGTGAGTAATCTTTATTATTTTAGTTCAGATGATCAAAATCTTTCAGAAGGCCTTTCCTCTTTTTCTTCTGAAGTAAAAAACTATTTGATGCTCCTTCAAGATTTAGGTGAATTTAATCTTATTTTAATTGATGAAATTTTTAGTTCAACTTCCTCGGAAGAAGCTTCAGCACTTGCCATGGCCTTACTTCGAGAAATTGGAAAAGTTGGAAACTCAAAAATTCTTATTTCAACTCACCATCAAGTTCTTAAAACGTTTATGCATGGAGATAAAGAGTTTGTTTCTGCGAGGGTTGGTTATGATTTAGAAAAAGGCCCGACTTACAAACTCTACACCGATGGCCCAGGTAGTTCGATGGCCTTCACTATTTTTGAAAATCTAGAGAAACGTTTTGGCCGAAAGACATCGATTCCAATGGAGGCGCAAAAGTTTCTCGATAAAAAGCAAATTGCCTATGAAAAACTTCTTCAGGAGCTTGCTGAAAAAAAAGGTGAACTTGAAAAACTCCTCCTTGAAAATAGGCAAATTAATATTGAAATAAAAAATCAAAAAAAATCGATGGAAGGGCTTGTCTCAATTGAAAGACAAAGGCGTCTCAACGATTTAAAAGATGAAATTGAAGATATAGCGAGTGAGGCCAGAAAAATTGTTGAAGAGGCCCGTGCCAAAAAAATTGAAAATCCAAAAACGCTTGATAAAAGTTTTGCAAAAATTAAATCAAAAGTGGCGCATGCTGAGGGAGTAAAGGAAGAGGTCGAAGTTGACCCACATCCGAATGCGACCGTTCCAAGTCTAGACGATATTGTTGTTGGAAATATTTATTATTCAGCACTTTTAAAAAAAGAAATTCGTATTCTTGAAATTAACCGCTCTAAAAATGAAGTCAAAGTCTCTCATCATAAAATGACTCTTCATTGTCCAATTTCGACTTTACGTTTTATTGGAAAAAAGAAAGTTGTCCCTTTCGTAAAATTTCATGTTGAACGAACGACTCAAGGAAAAATTGAAGTTGATGGACGAGGGATGCGTCTTGAGGAATTTGAAGCGCTGATCGATAGGGGACTTCTTGATTTACAGGCCGGCGACATTCCTTATTTGCATGTTATTCACGGGCACGGAGATGGCGTTTTAAAGCGTTGGCTTCGAGAAACCCTCAGCAAGAGTCAAGATTATTCTTGGAAGCCAGAAGATGGTAATGACGGCGTGACGATGATTGAGCTTATTCGTTAAAACTCATTTTTCGCTCAATTTTTGACTAGGGTGAATTTGAATCTTAATTATTTTAAGGAGATCCGTTAGGACATGTGAGACAGGCGTTTGCATGCCATAAGCTCATGATTAATTATTTTCATTACATATTGCGTTGGAATGAAGTCGTTCAACCGCCATGGAAACAGGTTTTATTTTTTTTAGAAAATCAAGTGAATCAAAAAGAAATTGCCCCTGTGGCCTTTGTCCTTATGGGGACACATTTTCATTTACTCTCGCGAGGTATCCCAAAGGATTTTTCTTTTTCAAAAAATCGAAATATTGATATTTGTTTTAGTGAAGTCATTCATCCTAAATATGTCCTTCGAACTTATAAGTATATTTATCAAAATCCAGTCAGGGCGAGGCTTTGTTTATTTGTTGAAGATTATCCGTATCATTCACTTTTGTCTTCCAAGTTAGGAAGCGTTTTAGAGCGAGCTTTTTTAAAAGAGCGCGGCAGAATACTGCCTTATCATTTACAATCAATTGAAGCGGAGTTATCTTGGCTTAATGACACAAGCTACTGCGCAAAAAATATTTACCTATCAAACAATCATCCGTGAATTTCATTTGGATACCTTTGGGCATGTCAATAATGCCATCTATTTGCAACTTTTTGAGGAAGCGAGATGGGATTATATTACTGAAGCTGGTTTTGGCCTTGAAAGAGTTCATCATGATCAAATGGGCCCAGTTGTTTTAGAAGCGCTTATTAAATATCGTAAAGAGCTTAAGCTTCGAGAAAAAATTATTATTGAAACGAAATTTGTCGGAATGATGAATCGTTTAAGTTTTACTCTCGAGCAATTTATAAAAAATGAAGAGGGGAAAATCGCGGCAACGCTGACAATCACTCTTGGTATTTTAGATTTTAAAAAACGAAAACTCGTAACTCCGCCGCAGAATTGGTTGGAGGCGATGGGGTTTTGATTTTGTGAATTATTGAGCATCAGCGATGGACAAATCACAAAATCATTGCTTACTTGCCTTCGGTGCAGGCGAATTTTCTGGTGTGCTTTTATCATCGAAAAGTCGACGATAACCACTGGTCATATAGCGGTTTGAAAGAATCGTCCATATGGGAACTCCATTGTCTTTGACGATATCTTCATTTTTAAAAGCACGTTCTTTATCCATGAAACCTTCCACTACTTTGCCGTTTGAATTATTTGAATCACCACCGATGGAAGGAATAGTATAGGAATCATTTGTGGCCTTTTTTATTTTTCCTGCGCCACTTTGATATTCATCAGCAATAGTAAGCCCAGATTTTAATTCCGCTTCGTTTATTCCAGGAAGGTCTGAGCGAAGAAGTGCTGGGTTATTGTTAGCAGCGAGGGCACCATTTTGTGAAGCTTTTATGAGTGCAGGAGTGGCGAGGGCGGCCAAAAATTTATTTCGTATCCCTTCATCTTTAACTGGGGGAGTTGAAAGATTTTTGCTCGCTGCTTGAGCTAAAAGCGAGTCCATTGCCTTTTGTACATTGGCCGCATTTTTTCCAAGTTGAGCGCTATCGATATTTCCGCCGCTACCGAGGGTGCCTTGAGTTGCGCTGTCAAAGACTTCTGCGCTTTGAGAAAGATCTGTTGTCGTTCCGAGACTTCCAAGGTTTATATTTTTATAATTTGCTTTTAAGCATCCGTTTGAACCCGTCGATGTGTTGGTGACTTTTCGGCAGGCGCAATTGGTGTCTAGGCCTCCCGACAGGTCAATACAACCTTGCGCAGGGATTTTAAGAGAGTCATAATTAGTGGCCGCAACGGCGTAATTATGTCCTTTCCATTCCCAGTATTTTTTGCAAGTTTCACTATTGACTCGGTCAGGGTTTTTTTCATTTTTGGTAGTATAGCAAAAACATTCGGGCTTATTCATATTGTCACGATCGCCAGAAATAGGACAAAACTGTGCAATATCATCTTTGAATTTTGCAATAATTTCTTCAATGACTATAATGTTTTTCTTGGCCCTGTCGGCAGTATTACTTGACTCTGAAATTAAGGCCCCACTTAAAAAAGCACATATCGAAGAGACGACAGCAATCCCAGAGCTATTTCCGAGATTTTTAAGAATTGAGTTTTTAGATCCATAAGTGACGGCGGCCGCGCCTGCTCCCGCTCCTAAAAGAATAGAAAGAAAGTCAGTTGTTCCACTGGCCGCAAGTGTTGTGGGGAAGGCCGTATTAAAAGCTGAAATAAAAATTTGTTGGAAGGGATTAAACGTGGCACTTTTAACTCCTGTGGGAGCAGAGGCCGGTTTCGCTGGTGGAGTTGTGGCCGGAGACTTTCCTTTGGGGTCAGGAGTGCCCGCAGACACACAAGGAGTCATGACAGTAGGCCAAGCTGTTTCAACGATTGCAACGGCAGCGGCAGCACCGTAGGCCGTCGTTAAGGCCATGTAGAGCAGTTTCTTTTTATTAGCAACATCGGCGATGGCCTTTTGTTCGTCTCGTAAAAATTCAAAGGCCTTGACTTGAGCTTCATAAGAGGCCCCCTCTTTGATGATTCCTTTTTTATAATCATCTTGAAGTTTTTTAAGAGCATTTTTCATAAAAAAGTACTGGTAGAGCTCTCCCGCAATGGCCCCATAGGCCGCAGCTTGGAAAATAGATTTTGAAGTACATGTTCCAGATTTGTCGTCTTTAGCAAAAGAGTTAATAAGAGCAAGACCTAATGAAAATCCCATGGCCGTTTTTGTGACGGGGCTTGATGATTCATTAAATCCACTTGTGACTTTTGTAAGCTCTTGGGCCGTTTGATCCATGCAGGATTTTTTTGCGGATTTTTCGGCATCAGTTCCTTCAGGAAGAGTCAGGCATTTTTGAGTTGTGCCTCTTATTTCTAAATTGGCCTGAACGGTTAGACAGCGATTCAGACTACAGTTCCAAATTTTAGATTGATCTTTTTGACAATCCGTTTGTTGTGTAGAAAGAGCGGGATCGTTTGGATAGGAGCACGACTGAGCAAATGTTGGATAAGAAAATAAAAAAGAATAAGTGACAAGTAAAACGAGAAGAATTTTGAGAAACAATTTTTTCTGCATAAAACACCCACTTCTTATAAACCAATATCTATTAGGTTAAGTGTAAACCTTAAGTCTGACAACCTTGTAATAAAAAAATGAAAAGTCAGTGTCTCGAGCTCCTTTTGAGCATCTAATTTACTCTTTTTATTATTTTTGTTAGAAAAAAGGGAAAAATTAGGGCATGGTTTTAGAGCGACTTGTTCTGCCATTTTTTTGAGGCATTAGTATGAAGTTTTATTCTCTCATTTTGATTTTATTTTTTGTGACTCAAGGGAGAGCTTTTGAGTTACAAAGTGGGGACGTCGTCATTCAATCATTTGACTGTATGGAGTGCCGCCTTATTCAAGATGAAACTAATTCCCCATATGTCCATTCGGGGCTAATCGTTAAAGATAAAGAAGGTGTTCTCAAAGTGGCCGAAGCTTTAGGTCCCGTGGGACTCACTTCAGTCGATCTTTTTTTTAAACGAGGGACTTTAAATTCTGTTTTTAGGTCAAAGGAAATAGCTGAACTTGCTCCTTTGGCCTTTGATAAATTTGAATTGAAATTAACAACGGTGTTTTTTCAAGATTTTTGGAAACTTCCTTTTGATTCAGATTTTTTATGGGACAATATTTCCGAGGATGGGAAGGACAAGGTTTATTGTGCGGAATTTGTGGCCAAATTATTAAATGTTTTTTTTAATGATAAAATAGTTCCAGTCCCTATGAGCTATAAAAAAAATTATGAGCTTTGGAAAAAGATATTCAGAGGAAAGGTTCCCGAAGGGCTCCCTGGATTGTCACCTGCTTATTTTTCACGTTCTGAAAAATTTATTGAAATAAAGCAACGAAGTAATGACTAAACCTTATTATTATAATTATGAATATATTTATCAAAAAAATATAAAAAATCAGGACTTTTTTGTTCCTTCCTTTTCACTCATTGATTTTTATCAACAAGAGATTAAATCAAAGGTGCGACAACATTTTGTAACGGATTTAAATATTCTTGAATTAGGCTGTGGCCAGGGGTCTTTTTTTGAAGGAATTTCTGAGGAACATATTGACGTTATGGCCATTGATATCTCACCGACGGCCATTGAAATAGCAAAAGAAAATCAAAAAATAAAAAGCGCTAAAAAAATTAAATACGTCTGTGCCGATGTTTGTGAGTTAAATTTAGAAAAAAAGTTTGATCTTGTGATGGACGCACATGTTCTTCACTGTCTTTGTCGCAACGAAGAAAGAGATCGATATTATAAAAATATTTTTAATCATACAGCAAGTGATGGTTTTTTTGCTTTTGAGACGATGCTGGCACATAAGCGTATGGATTTTGAAAATGGCTTTTATTTTCATCAAGAAGAGCAAACTCTTTTTAAAGAAATTTTTGACGAAAATTTTTGTGATCTTCGAACTTTTTATGGGCAACGTTACATGCCTATCCGCTCCATTAAAAACTCACATGATATTGAACGTGAGTTGAAAAATGCAGGATTTAAAATTATATTTTTTCAAATTTTGTCTGGTTATAAAGTTATTTACAATGAAAAACGTCTCAAAGCAGAAGATGGTGATCCAGATCTTTTAAGAGTTATTTGTCGAAAATAAATTTAAAAATCTGGCCAATAAGCAAGTTCTTTGCAAAACTTAACAGAAATAAAATATTAAAAAGGGAGTTTTAATGAATAAGATGTTTACACTATCTGCTACTTTTTTATTTTCTTCTTTTGTTTTTGCTGGAGGGGGCGTTACCTTGGGCGAAAGTACTTTTGATCTTGAAAGACCTCATGCGGTGAATGCCTCAATTTCTGCAGCTGATGATATTAATGGTTTTCTTGAAAGTTATAGGCCACAAGGAAATGGCATTCGAGATGTCCATGTTAACGGTAATGTTATTGATTTTATCGTTTCAAAAAGAATTTTTGGAATAGAGTTTAGCTCTTACGTTAATGCGGAAGTTTCAGTTGTACATGGAAATGAATTTTGCCCTCAAAATGTGGCCACCGGCTTTAAATTAAATTTTGATTTAAAAAATTCAGAACAAGAAGTTTTTGAAAAAATTCAAAGTATTGATATGAATTTCTGTGTTGCTGAACCAGCGACAGATAATATCCATGTGACCGCAAAAGGCCTTTTAAATAAAGGTTACAAGTGTGGTGCGCCTCTTTGCGATATTGTGATAAAAGAAATTACTAAATTATTTCCAACTTATGTTGAGTCCTTCAAGGGGCATATTCTTAAGCAACAGTAATTCTTGAAAGCGCCTTTTTTCTTGTGGTGTAAAAAGGATACCTCAACGACATTTAAAGGTGACTTGAAGATGAGTAGTTATATGGCCGTCCCTGAAGATCACTTTAAAGAGGTAACCTACAAAGATGAATTTATAGGTGAGCCGATTAAGTTGATAATTGATGTTCGAAGAAATGAAAACAATAATATCCAAGAATATTGTCTCAACACGATGGAGTGGGTGTCGTTTGAGATTGCTTTTAAAATGGTTTGCTCGCATAAAATCGCGAACGGACGCCCTGTTTTTAAAAAAAATGGCCTTCCTTACATCAGAACCAAGCGAGATAAATTGATCATCAATAATTTAACCGTGAATGGTAAAAATGAAGCTTCTTAAGTATGCCCTAGTTTTTACAGGAATCTTTTTTATCGGTATAATGTTCAATATGTATCGTTTTGGTTATGGTTTTGATGATGCTTTTTGGCGAACACTGATGACCCCATTTACAGGAACAGTTTGGTCAGAGCGTTTCACTGAAGAAGGCTTCAATAATATAAAAATCTCAATGAGCACAGATGAGGTACTCAAGCATTTGGGAAAACCACTACAAAATGAGTGTGGAAAGGAGCGTTGCTTTTGGATCTACTCATACCAAGACACACCAACCGCAGACTTCGATCAGCGCTGGATTATTTTTAATAAAAATGATCGGGTCGTTGAGATACGAAAGAGTTTTTTTATTGATTAACCTAATTTGATGGACTCGCTAATATATGTACGAGTAGGTGAAGAAAGAAATTTTTGCTTTTACTTTTATCGGTTTCTTTCCCACTGACAATCAAGATAATCATTTCCTTCTTCGTCTCCTTCTTTATCCTCGGGAGCGCCTGAAGGAAGTGATGATTTTGAAATCGTAGAGGCCTTATAAAGTTTTGAATCGAAGGGATGTTTTTGGGAAGAATAATCCCAGCTTGTGTCAACCGTTTCAAAGCTATTTGGATCTACTAAAAAGTCGTAAGTTTTTTTCTCGACGAAGTTTACTTTTTTCTTTTGAACGTAAGCGTATTGGGCCTTAAGTTGACAACGAACGGGCAAAGGACAGTTGTTTGCAAAAGTTTCTTGGATATTCATTTTTGTGTCTGTATTTTTATCGAAGAAATTTCCTATTGTTTTTAAATGTTGAATGCACTGGCCGGCCCTGCGAGGGATAAGGAGTTCATCTTTTGATCGCAGCTGAAGCCTTGAACAATGAGGAATGATAATTTCATTGCTTAAGTATTTTTCATGGCTGGATCGATCATCGAGTTTAATTCGAAGTGAAATGGGTTCATCGCCAAGATAATCTCTATTAAACATGACAGAATCAGCGAGGATTGAATTTATTTTTAGTGAGTTTGGAGGATCTGTGACGAATTCATAATTATACGCTTCCTTGAGGCGATTGAAATCGACTTGAAGGCCATTTTCTTGGAAAAATTTGACACGAAAAATACATTCAACATTGGCCCCTAATTCAACGGCCCCTTTTATTCCTCCCACTTTCATAAGACTGGCCTGAATGTAAGTCATGCGGGTAAGGCCTCCGCGATTTTCAAAAAGGCGAAAGGGTTGTGTGACAGTGACCTTGTAGCTATTTTCAACACTATCTTTACGGATTTCAAAAGCCTCATTAGGGGAAATGCCAATATTCCAGTTTCCAGTGAGTTTTACATTGAGTAAAAAAACTTTGCGACGGAGTTCGTCTGGATTGCCCGATGAAGCTTGAATTGCTGTCACCATTTCTTTCCATCCATCGATCATCTGATCGATAGAACCATTCTGTTCTGCGATGGGGGCACGTGAGCATGAGCTTAAAAAGTAAGAAAAAACTAAAAAAATGAATAATAAAAAATGATTCATATTTACTTCTTCTTGTTATAGGAAGCAGCTTGCTTTTGGGCCTCACTGGCATATTTATCACTACAGCCCTTTAACTGTTTTTTACTATTTGATGAGTCCATGCATTCCCTAAGCTTATTAAAAAGAGCGATCCTGTCGTCAAGTTTTTTAAGAATTCGTCCTTTGACCGCTTCGAATCTTTTATCCGACGTATCTTGTTTTGATTCGTCCTTGGGGTAGCAGTTAAAGGCCGTGAGAAAAAAAAAGATCATTACAAGATGCTTCATTTAATTTTCCTTAAGATTTGTTTCTAAGAATAGTCTAAGGTGTTTTACAAAGAATGAAAAGTCATTGAAAATAAAAATGCTAACGAACGCATACAATAGGAGAACCGTAGATGAAGACTTTATTAGTTTGCCTCTCACTTTTTTTATCGACTTGGCTTGGCGCTGCTGACAAACCTCTTAAAATCGGAATGGTCACAGACGTCGGTGGTATTCATGATCAATCTTTCAACCAATCAGCTTGGGAAGGATTAACCAAAGTCAAAAAAGATTTGGGGGCAAAAGTGAGTTATCAAGAATCGAAACAAGATTCAGATTATGATTCTAATTTAGAAAATCTTCTTGATTCTCAAAATGATTTAATTTGGGGAATTGGCTTTAAAATGGCCGATTCTCTTTTAAAGATGGCAAAACGTAATCCTAAGCAGCGCTACGCCATTATTGATTTTTCGTATGGAGATAAAACGCCACCCAATGTTATCGGCGTCCTTTTTCGAGCTGAAGAAGGAGCTTTTTTAGCAGGGTATATCGCTGGAAAAATGTCTAAAACACAAACTGTTGGTTTTGTCGGTGGAATGAATGTGCCCATCATTCATGCTTTCCAATACGGCTTTAAAGCAGGTTTTAAAACGGCCAATCCTAAAGGGAAAGTTTTAGAACAGATCGCTGAATCATTTACGGATGCTGCTAAAGGAAAAGCTATTGCAACTCAAATGATTGGCCAAGGGGCCGATGTGGTTTTTCCTGCGGCCGGTTCAGTGGGGGATGGAGTGATCGAAGCTTGTAAAGAAAAGAAAGTGATGGCCGTCGGAGTTGATCGTGATCAAAATTCTTTGGCGCCTACGACTGTTATTACTTCGGCCCTTAAGCGTGTCGATAATGCTATTTACAATGTGGCCATCGACCTTAAAAAAGGAAGTTTTAAAGGCGGAACAACCGTATTTTACGGTTTAGCAGATGGTGGTGTTGATATTGCCCCTACAACAAGTAAAATGGTGCCTGCAGCGATTTTAAAAGAAGTGGAAGCTATCAAAGGAAAAATTAAAAAAGGCCTTATTAAGCCTCCTTCGAATGCTGCTTCTTACGCAAAATTTGAAAAGACCCTTAAGTAAAAAGGTAAAATATGAGTGAAGTTGTTGCTGAGCTTAAATCCATCACCAAATACTTTGGCCCGTTTAGGGCCAATTACAATTTGAATCTCACCTTAAAAAAAGGTGAGGTTCATGCTCTCTTAGGCGAAAACGGCGCTGGTAAATCAACGCTTATGAATATCTTTTATGGAATTCATAAACCAAGTTCAGGCGAAATTTTTGTTCGTGGTAAGAATGTGCGAATCACAGATCCTATTGCTGCCATAAAACTTGGCATAGGAATGGTTCATCAACATTTTATGTTAATTGGGCCTTTGACCGTTGCTGAAAATATTGTCTTAGGAATGGAGCCACGCTCATGGTGGGGAAAAATAAAAAGAGGCGAAGCTTGTGAAGAGGTAAGGCGCATTTCAAAAGAATTTGGCCTCGAAGTTGATCCTCTTGCAAAGATTGAAAATTTATCAGTGGGCATGCAACAACGAGTAGAAATTTTAAAAACGCTCTATAGAGGAGCTGAAATTATTATTCTCGATGAACCAACGGCCGTTTTAACTCCTCAAGAGATTGTTGAACTTGGCGTGATTATAAAACGCCTAACGGCACAGGGAAAAAGTATTGTGATTATTACTCACAAACTTAAAGAAATTAAAAATTTTGCTCACCTTTGTACAGTGATTCGAAAAGGTGAGTATGTTGATACGGTTGAAGTCGAAAAAACTTCTGAGGAAGATTTGGCCGCCTTAATGGTTGGCCGCAAGGTTGATTTAAAAGTAACAGGTGAAAAAAAAGTTCCTGGACCACTCATCCTTAGTATTAAAAATCTTTGTGTTCAAAATGATCGCGGACTGCCGGCCGTCAGTTCTTTAGATTTAGACGTTTTTCGCGGCGAAATTTTAGGGATTGCAGGTATTGATGGCAACGGACAAAGCGAGTTTGTTGAGGCCTTAGTTGGAGTAAGAAAAATTGTAGAGGGCTCGCTTCTTCATAACGGTGAAGAATTGGCCGGATTAAATCCTCGTGAGATAGCTCATAAAAAAATTGCCTGCATTCCTCATGATAGACAAGTCGATGGACTTGTTTTGGATTTTACGATCGCCGAAAATTCTGCCCTTAAAAATTATCACAAGTTTCCCCAATCCAAATGGGGGATCTTAAATCCCAAGGCCATCATTAAATTTTCGAAAGAACTCATTGCTAAATTTGATGTTCGCCCTCCTCTTGAAAATAAATTAGCAAAAGAACTTTCAGGGGGAAATCAGCAAAAAGTTATCATAGGTCGTGAGCTCGCACTCGACCCCGATCTTTTAATCGCTTGTCAACCAACGAGGGGACTTGATGTTGGAGCGATAGAATATGTTCATCGTTCCTTGATTGATCAAAGAAATGCTGGAAAAGCAGTCCTTCTTTTTTCTCTTGAACTTGATGAAGTCTTAAATCTTTCCGATAGAATTGCCGTTATTTCAGAGGGAAAAATTGTGAAGATTTTTAATAAAGATGAGGCCAATGAAAAAAATGTTGGGTTTTATATGGGAGGCGGACGTGCTTAAAAAACTTCTTCCAGTTCTTCTTTCAATTTTGATTGGTTTTATTTTTGGGGGGATTATTTTAAAACTCGTCCATATTTCTCCTTTTGAAGCTTACGCCGTTATGTGGGGAGGGATTTTTGGTAAGGCCAGCTATCTTGGTTATGCTATTGTTAAATCGACACCGCTCATTTTGACAGGCCTTTCTGTTGCCTTTGCCTTTAGAACGGGCCTTTTTAATATAGGTGCTGAAGGACAATTTATCATGGGAACGATTGTGGCCGCTTGGTGTGGTTACAGTTTTCATTTTTCTCCTTGGTTACAAATTCCTCTCATCCTTTTTATGGCGATGCTTGCCTCTGCCTTTTGGGGAGGCCTTGCTGGTTTTTTTAAGGCCCGCTTTGGTGTACATGAAGTTATTTCGACAATCATGCTTAACTGGATTGTTTTTTATCTTCATAATTTTGTTGTCATGATGGAAGGCCTTCATAAGCCAGATACTGAAACAACTTTTCCCATTCAAGCAGAGGGAAGTCTGACTTTTTTAGAGCAGTGGAAATACTCTGATGCAGGAATTGCGTGGTTTGAAACTCACCCTTGGCTTTCTGATTTTTTTCGTTCGCCAGTGAATGCAGGAATTTTTTTCGCCTTGATGAGCGCCCTTGTTATCGCTTTTATATTAAAAAAGACAACGCTTGGTTTTGAACTTCGTGCCGTCGGATTTAACAAAGAAGCGGCCCTTTACAATGGAATTAATGTTAAAAAAAATATGATTGTTTCTATGGGGATTTCTGGCGCTTTAGCAGGGCTTGCGGGGGCCACCCACGTGATGGGTGTTTCTCATAATCTTGCGATTCTAGCGAGTATGGAAGGATACGGATTTGATGGGATAGCGGTTTCCCTTATTGGGGCAAATTCTCCTCTCGGAACTGTTTTTGCGGGACTTTTTTTTGGGGCCTTAAAATATAGTGGGGGGAAATTGCAATCGGCCCTCGAAGCGCCCTCAGAAATTATTAGCATCATGATTGGACTTATTATTTTCTTTGCGGCCTTGCCTAAACTTTTTGAAATGTGTGGTAGTGGCCTTAAAAACATTTTTACAAAATCAAACAAGGAAAAAGATCATGCTTGAAAGTATGGCCTTCATTTTAGGAACGACGCTCATGTATTCAACTCCTCTTGTGTATACAGCAATGGGGGGACTTATTTCAGAAAATTCAGGTGTCGTGAATATAGGCCTTGAAGGAATGATGACCCTTGGAGCTTTTGTTGGCGCGGCCGGCACCATTTTAACAGGCAATCCTTGGGCCGGTTTTTTAATGGCAGGTCTTGCAGGGATGATTCTTGCTTCCATGCATGCGCTTGCCTGTATCATCTTTCGAGCGGATCAAGTGATCTCTGGTATTGCGATTAATTTTTTGGGAGCAGGGATTTCTATTTTTGCTTGTAAAATTCTTTTTGAAGGGACAACGATGACTCCGCCCATTCCGATGGAGCAAAAAATGCCACGGCCTTTAAATTCTCTTCTTGAAGGGCATGCTTTTTTTGATGGGGTTTTTAATCAATACGCCACTGTTTATTTGTCTTTTTTTCTAGTTTTTGTTCTTTGGTTTTTTCTTTATCAAACACCTTGGGGACTTCGTGTACGCGCTGTTGGTGAGCATCCAAAGGCCGCTGAAACTTTAGGCATTCGAGTAAGACGTCTTCGTTTTCTCTGCGTCCTTGCTTCTGGCCTTTTTGCGGCCTGGGGAGGCGCGGCCTTAAGTACTGCTGTTGTGGCCAACTTTAGGCCTACTCTTATTTCAGGGCAGGGTTTTATTGCCTTGGCAGCAGTTATTTTTGGCCAGTGGAAACCTTGGCCTACGATGGGGGCTTGTCTTTTATTTGGTTTGGCCCAGGCCTTGGTTGTTTTTATCGGAGGCCAAGAAGCGGTAAAAATTTCCTCGCAACTTCTTTCAATGCTTCCTTACGTTCTTACTCTTTTAATTTTAGTAGGCTTCGTTGGAAAAACGCGTTCCCCAGCGGCCAATGGGGTGCCGTATGAGAAGTAAACTTTATTGTATTGTAAAAAATAACAATGACATTATATTCCAGAGAGTGTTTTAGTTTAAATACGAAAAGGTATTTATCCCACGCAAGAGCAACAAGAACAAATAATGAAGGCCCGCGTTTCTGAGCTTTTTAAAGCTTATTGATGTTCATTCCTTATGGACAAGATTACCATCCATATGTTACAATTATAGACATACCACTTGTCTATAATTGCAACTTAAGTGGTTAATAATAGGATTTTTTTTATGTTTTCTAGAGAATTTAAAATAGATATTGCGTTTTTAGAAAACCCTGATTTTTCGGCTTTTTTTCTTTTGGGCCCAAGACAGACAGGAAAATCGTATTTATTAAAAAATCCTCTTCCAGAGAAAACTTGGTACATTAATCTGCTCGAAACGGACACTTTTCAAGATTTTTTGTTAAGGCCAAGTCGCTTAAGAGAAATTTTTTCTACAAAAAAAAATGATATCGAAATGATCATCATTGATGAAATTCAAAAAATTCCAAATCTTTTGGATGAAGTTCATCTTTTACTTGAAGAGGAAAAGATCAAATTTATTCTTACTGGCTCTAGTGCGCGTAAGTTAAAAAAACAAGGAGTCAATTTACTTGGTGGCCGTGCTCAACATATTCATTTTCATCCTCTTGTGTATCCTGAAATTATAAGTGATGCAGAGTTTGATTTAGTAAAAATTTTAAGTTTTGGAACTCTTCCGAAAGTTTATTTGGCAAAAGCTCCTGATAAACTTCTTAAAAGTTATTGTGGAACTTATCTTAAAGAAGAAATTGTAAACGAATCTCTTACTAGAAATTTGCCGGCCTTCTCACGCTTTATTGAAGTAGCGGCGAGTTGCAATAGTGAGATTTTAAACTATTCGCAAATAGCAAGTGATGCTCAAGTTCCAAAGAGCACGGTAATAGAGTATTTTTCAATTTTAGAAGATACCCTTATCGCAAAAAAAGTGACACCTTATTTATATACGCAAAAAAGAAAACCTCTTGAGACACCGAAGTTTTATTTTTTTGATATTGGTGTTGCGAGAAGAATGGCAGGATTTACAACGAAGCTCGATCCTTCATTAAATAATGCGGGCAAAGAGTTTGAGACATATCTTTTTCATGAACTTTCAACTTACATTGATTATCATTTTTTAGATGAGAGTATTTCTTATTGGAGAACTGTGACTCAGCAATTTGAAGTTGATTTTGTTATTGGTAATAAAGTTGCGATTGAAGTTAAATTATCAAAAAATATTCAAGAAAATGATTTAAAAGGATTAAAAGCACTGACTGATGAAGTGAAAATAAAAAAATTAATTATAGTTTGTCGTGAAAACGAAAAAAGAATTTTAAACGGGGTTGAAATTTATCCTTATGAAATGTTTTTAAAAGAACTTTGGGCCGGAACTATTTTTTAAGCTCAACCAAAGTTAAGCGCAAGCAGCCCATTGTGCCGTAGCTTCAATTGTTGAGAAATTTTCTTCACTGATAGATGGAGTTTATCTTTATGGAAGTGTCGTCACTGGGCGCGCCATTGAAGGCAAATCGGACTTAGATATTATATTTCACAGAGTTATTTAAAGCGTACTGACTTTCTTGTCACAATTAGGAAAAACGAAAATCCCAAATCGTTTGAGTATGATAAGTTTCTCCTTTTTTTAAAAGGGTGCTAGGAAAAAGAGGCCTATTGGGTGAGTCTGGAAAGTGAGCAGTTTCTAAGCAAAACCCAGCATTTTTTTGATAAAGAGCATTGTTTTTCCCTTTTATGTTTTCAAAATGGTTTGCTGTATAAAGCTGTATTCCAGGTTCAGTTGTCGTGACTTTTATTTTTCGGCCTGAGACGGGATCAAAGGCCTCCGCCGCTAGGATGAGTTCAGCTTCTTTTTTCTTTGATAAAACGAAATTTTGATCGTACTCAGTTTTGATGTTTCGATAGTTTCGAAAATCATAGGGCGTATTGATGACGGACTTTTGTTCTCCTGTGGGAATGAGATCTGTATTTAATGGTGTAAATTCGTCAGCGTAAATCTTCAGGTTTTGCCCAAAAATATTTCCGCTGTCATGTCCCGCAAGGTTAAAATAAGTGTGTTGAGTCACATTGATAAAAGTATCTTCTGTTGTGGTTAGTTTTGCTTCAATAATCACTTTCTGATCATCAGTGAGTCGATAAACAAGCTCCGTAAAAAGCTCTCCGGGAAATCCTTGATCACCATCAGGGCTCAGGTGAGTTAGTTTTAGGCAGGGGCCTTCATTGTGACTTAAAAAAGAAGCATTCCAAAGAGAGTTTGAAAAGTTTTTTTCACCACCATGGAGTGTATGCGTTTTCCAATTTGATGAAAGTTTATGGTGTTTTCCCTCGAGAAAAAATTCTGCATTATTAATCCGGTTTGCGTAGCGGCCAACGAAAGTTCCGATATAGGGATAGTTTTGATAACTTCTCATCTCATCAAAGCCTAAGACGATATCAGCGACTTCTCCTTTCTCATCAGGCACGAAAAGAGAGCGGATGGCCCCTCCAAAATTTAAAACATCCATCGTCAAGCCATGTTTATTTTTGAGCGTAAACATAGAGACCTCTTTTTCATCAAAAGTTTTATCAAAAAATCTTTTCAGAAAATTCTCCTGCGAGTGTGTTGACAATAATTTTTTAAATCCCTACAATAATCTTAATAAAAAAATAACAAGGATCTAACAATGAAGCAATTCGGATTATTGTTTTGCGCTTTTTTTTGTGTCATGAGCGTCTGGGGTACTGAGCTTGCTCATTTTCCCAAAAATTCTTTTTTCTTCGGTGTGGCCACAGCGCCTGCTCAAGTTGAAGATGGCCTTGAAGATACTTGGCTAGATTTTGCTCATCAAAAAAAAATTGCGGCCTATGAAAATCACTACGCTCCCGAAGAACGCCTTCGTTTTTGGACAGAATATAAAAGAGAAATTGATCTCATCGCGAGCACAGGAGTTCAGGTTTTTCGTCTAGGAGTTGATTGGGGGAGGCTTGTTCCAGAGCGACCCGATTATAAAACTTGCTCTGTTAGCGGTGGTGTTCAGGATAAAAATGCTCTTTTACATTACGATGAAATTATTGATTATGCCAAAAGCAAAAATCTCAAAGTAATGATGACTCTTTTTCATCATTCTGCTCCTCGCTGGTTTAATGAGACTGGAGGATGGACTCAAAAATATGCCAGTGATTGTTTTGTGAAATTTTCTCAAGATGTGATTAAACATTTTTCAGATCGGGTTTCTTATTGGATTACTTTTAACGAACCGGCGCTTTATAATTTGTTTGTCACTGTGGGAGGATTTTGGCCTCCTGGTTTTTCGCCAGCTCGTAATTATGAACTGATTTCGATTCCTGGAATTTATAAGGGCAGATTTGAAAGATCAAATTTGGCCATGGTTTCGGCACACAAAAGACTTTTCAGTTATATCCATAATGATCTGAAAATCGAAACGCCAGTGGGAATCGCTCATAATATTGGGTACCACATGCCTACTAATTATTTATCCCTAGCAAGCGTCTATCTTACAAGACAGTTTATGAATTATCACTTTATGGATATGATTGCTGATAAAGTTGATTTTATGGGACTGAATTATTATGGGGCCGAGTATCTAAGAGGCCTTGGTTCTATTCTTCAAGAGGGAGTTGAGTACAGTGATTCAGGCCGGGCCATTTATCCTTACGGACTTTATGCTCTTTTAAAAGATTTTAACAATCGCTATAATCGTCATTTTACAAATCGAAAAACAAGAAACCAGCTTCCTATTATTATTACGGAAAATGGTATAGCTGAAACAGGGGATACACTTAGGCCGTCCTATATGATTGAGCACCTTTTGGCCATAAAACAGGCCATGAGAGAAGGGATCAATGTTTTGGGATATATTGTTTGGACGATTACAGATAATTTAGAGTGGACTGATGGCTATTGCCCTCAATTTGGACTTTTTGCTGTTGATAGGAAAAATAATCTTGAAAGAATTCCACGTCCCTATTCTGTGCCACTGATAAAGTCTCTTACGAAAACAGGAATTATTACGAGTGATGAGCGAGATAGTGCTTGGAATCGAGTGGAGCTCGCTCAAAATAGTGGCGCCTTGCGTACCATGTGTAGGTCTGAGGATGGCCAAACGGCGCTTGATGTTCCAATATTAAAATATTATGTCAAGCAAGACTGGCGTTTTGCTCCGAATAGACCTTTGCACTTTGTGTATCAGTAATAAGAAAAAAGGGAAAAATTAAAAAGTATGTTTATAAAAAAACTCGTCAAACCCGATGGAAGAAATTTGCGGCTTTATTCAACAAGGCCAATTTTAGAAGAGATCATTGCTCCATCAGCAAGTGCGACGCCAATAAATGGAATTCCTACCATGCGTTGGCACCCTCTGCGCGGGGAATGGGTGGCCTACGCGAGTTTTAGGCAGAACAGAACCTTTTTACCACCTCCTGAATATAATCCTCTAAGCCGTTGTCAAGAAAAAGGTTTTCCCACGGAGCTTCCTCAGGGAGATTATGAGGTGGCCGTTTTTGATAATCTTTTTCCAAGCCTTTTGCGTTCGGCAGACTTTCCGGCCAATGGGGCCTGTGAAGTTGTTGTGTTTGATGAAAATCCTCGCGGTTCATTAGGAAAATTAAGTCTAGAACGTATTGAGCTTATTTTAGAAGTCTGGGGTGAGCGCACTTTTGATTTGGCCTCACAGGGCCTTCAGTATGTGATGCCTTTTGAAAATAGAGGAATAGAAGTGGGGGTGACTCTTCATCATCCTCATGGGCAAATTTATTCTTATCCTTTCATTCCCCCTGTTCCCCTTCGTGAATTAGAAATGCAAAAAAAATATTATGACGAATTTGGAAAAGGCCTACTTGAAGAAATGGTCAGGCAGGAGTGTCTTCATAAAGAAAGACTGATTAGTGAAAAAGAGTCTGCTGTGGCCTTTATTCCAGAGTGTGCTCGCTATCCCTATGAGGCCTGGGTGCTTCCTAAGGCCCCTGTTCTTCATCTCGACAAGTTAACAAGAGATGAAAGAAGAGATCTCGCTTTAGTTTTAAAAGAAACGCTTTTAAAGCTTGATGGACTTTGGGATAGGCCAATGCCCTATTTAATGGTGCTTCATCAGGCGCCCACAGATGGACTTCCTCATAGAGAGGCCCATCTTCATTTTGAGATTTATCCGGCCCTTCGAACAAAAGATAGGCTTAAGTATTTAGCAGGAACTGAAATTGGCGCAGGAATGTTTGCTAACGACACTCTTCCTGAGGAAAAAGCAAAAGAACTTCGAGAAGTTAAGGTGGATTTATGACTGATACATATGTTGAAGTGCATGGACGAGTCAATCTCATAGGAGAGCACACTGATTACAATGGAGGGTTTGTCTTTCCCACTCTGATTCCGCAAAAAACGAGTGTTCGTATGTCTTCTCTTAAAAACTCAATGGTTCAAGTAGAAAGTAGTCTCATGGGAACTTTTGAGTATCGCCTCGGAGAAGAAAAAAAAGAGTCTCATTGGGGAGATTATATAAAAGGTGTCACAAGTCTTCTTCAAAAAAATTATCCTATTGATGGAGTCCATCTTAAAATCGATTCGACTATTCCGGCAGGAAGTGGACTTTCTTCAAGTGCGGCCTTAAATGTTTCTTTAATGAGGGCCTTCTCAACGCATTTTCATTTTGATTTAACTGATTTAGAAATAGCGAAACTTGCACAAAAAGTCGAAAATGATTTTGTGGGGGCCCGTGTTGGTATTATGGACCCTTTAATTTGTGCCCTTGGGAAATTTGGCCAGGCCCTTTTTGTCAATACAAGAAATCTCGAATGTCGTCAGATCCCTCTTCCTAAAAAGACGGCCCTCATTGTGATTCACTCGGGAATAACGCATAAACTTTCTTCTCAAAATGGCTACAACACTAGACGCTCAGAATGCGATGAGGCCTGCAAAAGATATCAAGTAAATCTTCTTTCTGATTTGAAGATCGAAGATCTTTCAAAAATTTCTTCCCCACGAGTTCACCATGTTATTACGGAAAATCAGCGCGTGCTTGATTTTATCAAGGCCTTAGAAAAAGATGACTTAATATCGGCCGGGAAACTTATGAATAGCTCTCACAGCTCTCTTCGTGATGACTACGAAGTCAGCATTCCCGAAATAGATACTCTCGTTTCTCTTGCTCAAAACACGGATGGCGTTTTTGGAGCACGAATGACCGGAGGAGGTTTTGGGGGATCGATTGTCGCCTTAGCTTCAGCAGAGTGTGCCTTAAAGGCCGGGCAAGAAATAATAAAAAACTATTTTGAAAAAACAAACCACAGAGGAACTTTACTTGTTCCCTCTTTTACCTAGGAAAAGAAGATGAATGTCACTTGGATTGATTACAGTATCATCAGCATTTATTTTGCTTTTGTGATTGCTGTCGGCATTGTTGTTAAAAAAAGGATCAATACTTCAAATGATTTTTTGATGTCAGGAAGAGATATTCCTCTTTGGATTTCATCTCTTGCTTTTATTTCAGCTAATCTCGGGGCACAAGAAGTGATTGGAATGGCCGCAAGTGGAGCGAAGTATGGCATTATGACCAGCCATTTTTATTGGCTTGGGGCGATTCCTGCCATGATTTTCTTAGGCCTTTTTATGATGCCTTTTTATTATGGAAGTAAGGCCCGCTCTGTTCCAGAGTATCTTTTTTTACGTTTCGATGAAAAAACTCGGGCCTTTAATGCTTTGTCTTTTGCGACGATGACAATTTTTTCTTCGGGAATTTCGCTTTATGCTCTCGCTATTTTAATGCAACATCTTTTGGGTTGGAGTTTTGAAACATCTATCTTCCTGTCAGCGGGAATTGTGATGGCCTATACTTTTTTAGGTGGCCTTACAAGTGCTGTCTATAATGAGGTTCTCCAGTTTTTTCTTATTGTTCTTGGTATTTTTCCTATCGTTATTTTTGGGCTTATCAATGTAGGGGGCTGGGGCGGACTCACGGCCACTCTTGCACCTCAGATGACTCAAACCTGGCAACATATGGCAAGCTCAGCAGATAATCCTATGGGGGTAAATTTGTGGAGTATGGCAATGGGCCTAGGTTTTGTTCTTTCCTTCGGCTATTGGTGTACTGATTTTTTAGTCGTTCAGCGTGCCATGATCGCAAGAAATATGTCTGCGGCCCAGCGTACGCCGATTATTGCGGCCATTCCTAAAATGCTTATGCCTTTTGTCGTGATTTTTCCTGGGCTCATTGCTATGGCCCTTATGAAATTAGGTCACGGTTATCAGTTACCTCTTAAAGTTGATGGGCGTTTGGATTATGATATGGCCCTTCCTTCGCTTCTTTTCCATTATTTTCCAACGGGCCTTCTTGGTTTAGGGCTTACTGCGCTTATTGCTTCTTTTATGTCAGGGATGGCCGGAAATGTGACGGCCTTTAATTCTGTTTTTACCTATGATATTTATCAGGCGTACTTTGTTAAAAAAGCAAATGATAAGCATTATCTTACGGTCGGAAAATGGACGACTATTGTAGGAGTTCTTCTTTCTATTCTTACGGCCTACTTAGCAAGAAGCTTTAATAACATCATGGATTTTCTCCAACTTGTTTTTGGTTTCGTTAATGCCCCCTTGTTCGCCACCTTTCTGCTTGGAATGGTTTGGAAAAAAACGACTGGGCATGGAGCTTTTTGGGGGCTTTTGGCCGGAACATTAGGGGCGGCCGTCACGCACGGTTTAACTCTTGCCGAAGGTAAAGGAGCTTGGCTTGTCGGTAGTAGCGGGGCCATCTTTACTTTTCAATCAGGCATGGGCCAAGCTTTTGCCATAGCGATTGTGGCCTTTAGTGTTTGTTTTGTTGTAACGATGGCCATTAGTTTTCTTACAAAGCCTAAAGATGAAAAATTGCTTGAGGGGCTTGTTTGGGGACTAACGATGATGCCTAAATCGGAAAACCTTTCTTGGTATCAGCGCCCTGGTATTTTGGCCATTGTTGTGGGGGTAGTCACACTCATTCTTAATATCATTTTCTTTTAAGGGAGGCCTTATGATGAAATACTTCAACGATCTTCGCTTTGTGATCGGACTCTTTTTTTTAATCACCGGCCTTATCCTTGTGCTCACTAGTTTTTTTGGGCCATCAGATATCATTGCAGGAGTTGGTGTGAAGGGGAATCTCTGGGTAGGATTACCCATTCTTGTGTTTGCGTCTGGAATGCTTTATTTTTCGTTGAAAGAAAAATAAAATAAAGTTCGTTCAGTGGGCCTCATTTTTTAAGAACAACGATTCCCCAATCTAAAGTGAGAGTAATATGGTCTTTTGTAGCTGAGCGAAGCGAATCATAATACTCCAATAATTCTTTTCTTTGTGTGGCCGTTAATTTTTTTTCAAATTTAGCATGATAACTCACAATCATTTTTGCATTCGGAACATGAACAGCATTTTTAAATTTTATGATTTTGCAATTTGCAAAATGATCTTCCAACTCCTCATGGACTTCTTCAAGGTTTATCCCTTTTGCTAACTGCCAAATGGGATTTTGAGGCTTGAGGGGAGATAAAATATTTTTAACAGTATCGTTACGCAATTCAATTAAATTATTTTTCCCATTGAGATCGCTTATAAAAAGGCCTCCCTCTTTTAGGGAATCAAAAACTTTTAAATAGAGTTTCTTCCTCTTCTTGATATAGGGAAGAAGAGATCCTGCGTAGATAAGATCAAACTTATTTTTACCAAAATCTTCTGTCTCAACATTGGCCACTTTTATTTTAAAACGGGGATCATCTAAAGATGTCAGGGCCTCTTCAAGAGCGAGTTCATCTTCATCCATGAGAAGAATTGTGGCCTTGCTTGGAATTGAGCAAAGTTGATTTTCCCATAGTCGTCCATCACCGGCCCCAATATCGAGAATTGATTTTAAGCATTTTTTGGGAAAATGATTCCAGAGCCACTGGCAATACTCATCAGTTGATTTAATGGTGTAATCAAAGAGATTCATTTTTGTTAACCTTTTTGTGATTATAAAATAAAAACAAAAGAAATATTGGCGAAATTGGGGTCTTTGGGTTTTGCATCTTTTTTGGTGAGATAATACATTTTTCCAAAAGTGAGGCCTATTAAAAAATTATTTGAAAGTGAGTAGGTGGCGCCAAGACTCGTCGTTGCAAGAAGTCCAGGAGTGTGAATAGATTCTTTCGCGTAGAGAATGTTTTGTCCGAGGATGAAATCAATATCACCAAGTCTAAAAAAGTGAAGGTCAAGAGTAGGGCCTATTCCTAAGCGTGTGTAGTTTTTTTCAGAGTAGAATTCCGCATCCATTCCAATGGCCAAGCGAGGGAGAACAAACTTTAAGAGACGAGGTTTTGCGTGAACGATGAATCCTTTCGTATCTGCGTAACCAATTCCAAGAGAGCCGTTAAAAATAGTTTTACCTTCGTAATTGCGTTCGCGACTCATTGCTTCTTGAGTGAGCGTTAGTGAAAGAAAAAAAATAAGAATGATCATTTTCATGAAGAACCTCCGATGAATTATTATGGAGAAAAGAAATTTCATCAAGAAAAAAAATGAAAGAAGGAGACAATATGGCCCCTAGGGACAAAGTGCACGAGAAAAATATTTTTTTAAAAATTAAAAGCTTATGATTTTTTATTACAGTTGGCGTCATGGCACCATAATTGCTCCGACAGCTTTGGACTTAAATATTAATCTACGAGAGGAGATCTTATGGCCACGCTGTCAAAGTTTTGTTTGCTCTTTTTTTTAGTTTGTTCATCGCAGTTGTTTGCCGATGAAAGTAAAGCGTTAACTTTTAACGGGCAACTTAGCGATGAAGTTGATCTTGAAATTGTTACGGCAACGCAGACGCGTTATCGGATGAAATGCAGGCAAGTACTTGTACAAGACAAGTTCAAGTCGGAAGTCACTCTGTCTGCGAACAAATTCCTCAATACTCTCAAGTTTGTCATAAAGAACCTGATCACGAGGAATGTTATTATACGGATTCAAGGCAAGATTGTAGGCCCGGTCCGGATCGCCAAGAATGTTATTATGAACAATCAAGACAAGATTGTCGTCCAGGCCCTATGCAAGAGCAGTGTCATCAAGGCCCATCCGAACAGCAATGCCGTCCAGGCCCTACTCGTGAAGAATGTCGAGATCTTCCTTCAAGGCAACAGTGTCATCAAGAAGGTGGCGGTATTGTTTGTACAGTAGAAAATGGACGACGAATTTGTCGTAATGAACCTGGTAGACAAGTGTGTGAAAATATTCCTGGTGGGCGCGTTTGTCAAACTGTATCAGGCCAACAAATTTGCAATACAGTTCCAGGGCGTCGTATTTGTGAAATGGTTCAGGGGCGAGATATTTGTACAACAATTCCTGGACGACAAGTTTGTAACACGGTTCCTGGTAATCCTATTTGCACAACAATTCCTGGTGAACGAATTTGTCAAAACATTCCTGGCGAAAATTTTTGTAATAGCGTCCTGTCGGGTTACAAAACCGTTTGTCATGATGAAGCTGATTACAAGACAGAAACCTATGCTTGTCAAAAGCCAGTCAAAGTTCCTTATGTTGTTACCTTTAGCACTAAAGCTCAAATTGATTTAAATTTTGTCAATGACTCTGGCTTAAGTCATTTTGATCTGATCTTTTCTCTTGATCGGAGTGGAAAAATGACGATTAAAACAAAAGAGAAAGGTTTGATTATTTTCAGTAAAGAAATTTCTACTTCAAATGAAGTTGAAGGTGAAACGACTCTTGTTAGAAAACAACTTACGCTTACTTTTAAAAATATTCAGGGCATTGTTACTCCAATGAATTCTTCTCTTCGTAATGCCAAAATTAATGGGGGAGAGTTGAGTTTTGTGATGGGAAAAGTTACTGATGCAACTTTATTACAATTTGATATTTCGCTTTTTGGAAAGTCCATCTTTCCCATTTACAAACTCGTTGACCTCAAAAAATCTGTCTTAGGAACTGAAGTTGAAATGAGTGTTGTAGAAGGAGGAACTCTTGTTAAAATTAATTTGAGTTCAGATCATTTGGCCAAAAGAAAATATGATTTGAAAATTGTGGCAAAAATCAATTTAGATGATCTTGGAACAGCTTTAAATCTTCCAGGTACAGCAACTCTTACTCAAGAGTTAAACGCGAAAGTTAAAAACAATTAAGAAATTTGATCGGCCTCATGTGTTTAAAAAAAGCACATGAGGACCTTCTTTAAAGAGCTTTCTTTGTCGGGGAAAAATTAGCTTTAACCCAATTCCAATTGTAAGCGACATGAAGCAAGCTTAACAATAAAACAATCCATCCATTGGCATCGTGGAAAGAATATAAAAAGCTGGCCCTAAATTCAGAGATAATCATTCCTGAAATAATTTGAAAAAAAACACTAAGAGCGAGTAAGATATTGACGAGCTTGAGTGCTTGAGTTTTGTTCATTTAAACGTCCTTGTTTCATGTTATTGTCTAGCAAAGTTAGAAGAAATTCAACCTACTCTTTTAGTCTTACTTTTGTCTGTCCCGAGAGATGATTGCTAGTAAAGCCTAAATATTTTCTATCTGTTAACAAAAAAATCAAGTAGCATATATTGGAAGATGAATTTCAAAGAAGCATCATGAAAAAAAAGTCATCAATTTCTATTCTTTTATTTTCGGCCTGTCTTTTTTTTATGGCATCTAATTTTATGGGCCATTGGAAAGAATTCTGGGCCCCTCGCTTGCGCTTTACAGACTTGTCTTCAAGTTCATTACCTGTTGCTGAACAAAAACGCTTGGTCATTGGGTTTGCGCGTTCAATCTGTGACTATTCTACTCCTTGCTCTGAATCTACTTTTAGTTCTGATCCTCATCTTATTGCGAATGTTTGTTACAAATCAGCTAGCGAAATTTCGAAACTAAAAGTTCCTGAACTCCTTCCTGAGAGCGTTAAAACGAATTTAGAAATTTATCGTCAATCAATGATTAATTCTCAAAATAAAACGGCAGATCGTTGGGCAGCCACTTTAAAAGACGGAGGAAGTTTTTGGACTTTCTTTTCTAACTGGGAAATTGATACTTGTAGCTTCAGCAGCATTCCACAAAAAGTTTTTCGTTTTTATCATCTCGATGTTGAATTTAATTCAAAAATTGTCACCTGTGAAAATCTAAAAAAAGAAGCTCTCCCTAGATAATCACTAGATATTTTCAATAAGGGCAGCAGAAACCGCTGAAGCTTTGTTTAAAGAGTTTTTGTTCTTTTTAAGATCGCTTAAAGGAAACTTCGCAAACTCATAGGGAACTTGATTTTTTTGTGCATATTTTTTGATTAAGCTGATGGCCGTTTCAAGGCGGCCAATAAATCTTGCCGCAGTCTCTTGGTGAAAACCAATTGAAAAGTAGAGATCCTTATTTGGATTTTGGGCCAAATCATTGGCCAAAGTTTTAAAGTCGTTAAGCATTTCTTCACCCGTCACATAGTCGGCCAGGCAGCCATTATTTGGGAGTTCAATCATTTGATGAGTAGAGTTTCCAATTAAATAAGGTTGAGTATTTAGACTAACATCTGGCCACAACTGCTTAACCCAAAAACCAAGATTGTCGTTTGCCCAGTAACCAAGATGGGCAGCAGAAACTGAAGAAGCGTCAAATTCAAAACCACTATTATAAAGCGCTTCAATGACTTCAGAAGAAGCTTGCCAGCCTCCGGCGCGAAAAATTTTTGGCCTTGAAAATCCATGAGACACAAGCACGTCTACACCGTGTTTGAAAACTTTTGTAAGATCTTGGGAACTATAGGCCCAGAGAGGGACTCTCACTCCTTGACGGTCATCGCTGTTATCAATGAAATTTGGGGAAGAAATAAATTGAACATTTGAACTTTCAAAAAATTGTCTCCAACCATGCATATGCATCCCTTGTTCATCGCCGGGAATTAAAACGGAGTTTATTTTTTGAGTAATAAGATCGGGATGATCAGTGTCTTCAATTCCTTCAGTATAATAAGCAGGATTTAAAAAATGTTGCATTTTTATTTCAGGATATTTTTTTCTGAAATTTTGCATGGCCTTAAGGTTTTCAGAATTTAATTCTTCGCCTTCCCAATCGACACTCACTGCAATAATTATTTTTGAAGCGGCCTCAGAAAAAAGAGGAAAGATGGCAAGAAGAATTGTTAAAAGGATGTGTTGAACGTTTTTGTAAATCATCATAAAAACCCCTTCGCCTGTTAGCATTTTTTATTTTTTTGCTATAGGCGAACGAAGTTTGCAAGTTAATAATAACTTGTTGAAAAAAAGGCCTTGTTAAAGTCCACTCGCTCCGTAATTGGAAAGAATTCGCGCGGAAGGATCACTTACATTGCATCCTTCCCACTGTTTATTTGGCATCCAAAAATCTTTAATGAGCTCAGCTTGTCCAGGGTAAAACTCTTCAAAAATTTCACGATAAAGAAGGGATTCTTTTGTAAAAGGCCTTGCGTGTTCAAATTGAGCGGCCCGCCTTAAAAATTCTTTGTCAGTATAAAGATTTTCTGCGTACATTTTTAAATCATCAACCATCGAGTGTCCTACAGCATCTGAGAAGGCGGCCTTTTGCCTCCAGAGAATTTCTGAAGGAAGATAAGGATGAGTTGCATCTTCAAAAGATTTTCTAAGGAGAAACTTTCCCATGCCACTTGTATTCATTTTTAAAGTTGGATCAATTCCCATAACATATTCAACAAATGCTGTATCACTAAATGGAACCCGGGCTTCGAAGGAATGGGCCGCAAGACAACGATCTGCTCTCAGCACATCGTAGAGATAAAGTTCTTTGATTCGCTTGCTCGCTTCATCTTGAAAGGCCTGAGGGGTTGGCGCAAAGTCAGTGTATTTGTAACCAAAAAGTTCGTCGCTAACTTCCCCTGTTAAAAGAACTTTGTAAGGGCCTTTTTTTCGAATCCCTTTACAAAGAAGAAACATTCCGATCGACGCGCGGATGGTTGTGATATCCCAAGTTTCAAGCTGGTAAATAACCTCTCGAAGATGAGTGAGAACATCTTCTCTTGTCATAAAGATTTCTTCGTGATCGCTTCCTATAAAGTCGGCGACCTGACGAGCATATTTTAAGTCGATAGCATCATGTTCCATTCCTACGGCAAACGTTTTAAGAGGTTTGTCACTTAAGCGAGTGGCAATAGAACAAACGAGACTAGAATCGAGGCCTCCACTTAAAAGATAGGCAACTGAGGCGTCAGAAACAAGTCTTTTGGCGACGGCCTTTTCAAAAAGTGTGCGGATATTAAAAAGCGTTTCTTCGTAAGTGTGTGAATGAAATTTTTCGCTGATAGAGAGATCTTTGTAGCAAACTAATTTTTCTCCATCGTAATAATGACCTGGAGGAAATGGTGTGATTTTTGAGCAGTAAGCTTTTAAGGCCTTTACTTCAGAAGCAAAAAAGCGTTTTCCTGTTTGATCAAATCCCATAAAAAGGGGACGAATTCCCATAGAGTCGCGAGCGGCCATTAATTTTTTTGTCGTAGGATCGTAGAGAACAAAAGCATACTCGCCATCGAGAAGTTCGCAGCATCTTCTAAGGCCATATTCTTTGTAGAGGGGAAGAATAACTTCACAGTCAGAATCAGAAACGTAAGAGTATTGAGTGAGATTTTTTTTAAGTGTTTTAAAATTGTAAATTTCACCGTTACAGACAAGAGTTTCGCTTTGAGGGCCAACAAAGGGTTGATTGCCACGTGGACTTAAATCCATAATGGCCAAGCGGAAAAATAAAAAAGTAATGTTGTCGATAATATATTCAGCGATATCATCGGGCCCTCTATGGGCGATGGCCTGAGCGCGGAGACCTCGATCAGCAAGTTCACTTTTTTTTCCTTCAAAGACAACGAGACCGCACATATTTCAACTCCTTTAAAAGTTAAATCCCTATTAAAATGATATACTTTATAAAAAAATGATCAAACTAATTGTTAAAAACTGGTAATTTGGTATTTTATATATGTATTTAATGAGAATTTGTTAGAAAAGGACCTCTTGTATGCCCACAAACTATGAAATTGATAAGCTCGACAGGCAAATTCTTCGCCTTCTCATGAAAGATTCTCGTATGCCGTTTCTTGAAATTTCACGTCTTCTTGATGTTTCAGGGGGAACGATTCATCAGCGTGTAGAAAGGCTTAAAAAAGAAGGAATCATTACGGGAAGCAAACTGACGATTGATTTAAAAAAATTAGGGTATGGAATTACTGTTTTACTTGGGGTTCATTTAAATAGCACAAAATGTTTAAAGACTGTCATGCCGAAATTAAAGGCCATTTCTGAGATTACAGAAATATATTATACGACGGGAAATTTTAGTTTAATCATCAAAGCACATGCAAAAGATATTGAAGATTTTCATCATTTTCTCGTGAATAAACTTCAACAACTAGATGAAGTGCAATCAACCGAATCTTTTATTTGCCTTGATATCCCTTTGGATAAAGATGCGCCTATAATTTAGGTTAGGGAGTAGGGGATTGGCCGACATACTCTCTAAAAGAATTATTAAGTTCATTTAAAAAAAGTTGCTTGAAGTAGTCGGCGTTTTGTTTTTCATAAAAATATAAAATGGCCTTGATATAGTCTTCTTTGGGTGTTTTTGCAAACGAGATTGGAATAAGTCCATGCGAAAGTAAAATAGCGTTTCCAAGCATTCTTGATGTCCTCTTATTACCATCTGAGAAAGGTTGAAGAAAGGCCATTAAAAGATTACTCATTACTGCTTTTTCAAGAACAGATTTTGTATTGTTGATTTTTTCGATAATTAAATCAAAAAAAGAAATAATTTGAAATTGGTTATCACAAGGAATAAAACTTGAATTTGAGATAGCGACAAGATGTGTTCGAAGGCCAGTATCAACTTCTAAGTTTTTGATCAGGATTTGGTGGAGTTCAAGAGTTTTTTGTTTTGTGATTTGTTTATAGTCTGTTCCTTGACTTATATATTCAATGGCCTCTTTATGGTTGAGAATCATTTGTGCTTCAAAAAAGCTCTTCCCTTTTGCCGTCTGATTATATTTTAGAAGATTTTGTGTTTCAAGAAGAGTGTAGGTGTTACCTTCAATGTTTGAAGAGGCCCATGAAAGATCAATGATGAGTTTTTCTTTTTTCTTTTTTCTTATTTCAAATGAGAGTTCTTGTCTCTTATGATCAATACGCTCTTTCATCTTTTCAAATTGCGTTTGAATGTTTTTTGGATAGGAAAAATTAGAAAGTAGTGCCTCTTTTGAAATTTTATTAAAAAATATTTTTTTTCTATTCTCAACTTTAAAAAAACTTGAAAGTTCGTGTAGGGATTTTTTTGGGAATATTTTTTCAATAGCGAGGGGTGGGAAGATGGTTTCTTCGAACAGTCGATAAGACGAACCTTTTTTTGAACCTAGACAAAGAAGCGTTCCGTCGGCCACAAGTTGTTTTAAATCTCCTGAGGCCGTATTGCGGTGGACATCTGTAAGCGCCTGAACGTCAGCGCTTGATATTTCGCCATATGTTTTTATAAACTGAATAATTTTTTCTTTTCTTTCTTCAAAAGTCATAAAAATGCCTCTATGTGCATATATCTACAATCTATATTATATGCACATTTTTTTAAAATGTGCAAATAAAACAAGATTTATAAATATGCACATTTTAAGGCGTGCTTTTTATTTCAAAAACGCCAAACTCAAAAAGGGCACATAAGTAATAATCATGAGCGCGATAAATGACAAAATTAAAAAAGGAATGGAGGCCTTATACATTTGCGTAATCGGTTTATTAAAGCGGGCCGAGGCGATGAAAAGATTAATTCCAAAGGGTGGTGCTATATAACCAATTTCAAGATTGGTAAGAAAAATAATCGCAAGATGAACGGGATGAATTCCAAAATCTTTGGCGATGGGAAGGATGAGAGGGACGACAACAATAATTGCGCTAAAAACATCTTTGAGAGCGCCAATAACAAGTAAAAATATATTTAAAAAAAGTAAGAAAGTATAGCGATCATGGATATAAACTTTCATCACAGCAAGAACTTTCATTGGAACTTCTGCGTCGACAAGAAAATTTGTAAAACCAAGAGCACAACATAAAATAAGAAGAATGCTTCCTAAAAGATACATACTGTCGAGGACGATGGGGGTGAAATCTTTTATTTTAAGATCGCGGTAAATCACGAATTCCATAATGACAACATAGAGAGTCGTAAGTGTGGCCATTTCAGAAATTGTAATAAAGCCACCATAAATGCCCACTAAAACAACAATAGGAAGAATAATTTCAAGAAGACAGGCCTTGAAGGAGGCACGAAGTTCAGTCCAAGAAAATTTTTGAACCTGAACGGGTTTTCCCTTAATCATGGCCCAAATTGAAAAAATCACAATAAGAACAATTCCAGGAAGTATTCCCGCTTTAAAAAGATCGCCGATATCAACTTTTCCAACAACGCCATAAATAATAAGGGGGAGACTAGGAGGAAAAAGAAGTCCGAGTGAACCACAAGTTGTAAGAAGGCCTAGACTAAAATTATCGCTAAATTTTTGTTCGCGAAGGATAGGATAGAGTAAACCGCCCATCGCAATGATCGTCACGCCAGAAGCCCCAGTAAAGGCCGTAAAAAAGGCGCACACGATAAGTCCTACGATGGCCGTGCCGCCAGGCAAATGGCCAAAGGCCGCTTTTGCAAAACGAAGAAGGCGGGCCGGTGAATGAGACTCAGCAAGCATAAAACCTGCGAGCGTAAAAAGCGGAAGAGAAACAAGGGTAGGGATATTGGCCATTTTAAAAATTTCAATGGCCACGGCCGAAGTTTGAATTCCTGCAAAGGAAAAAGAAATTAAAGCGGCGAGGGCCATGATG
>Ga0247844_1002220_pt1 | contig 32423 bp, 32 predicted proteins | sample LaCtaG_FD_192421 | JGI IMG/M metagenome (GOLD analysis project Ga0247844, IMG submission 192421) | Freshwater microbial communities from meromictic Lake La Cruz, Castile-La Mancha, Spain - LaCruzMarch201714.5m_1 | ecosystem: Environmental > Aquatic > Freshwater > Lake | place: Spain: Castile-La...
CTGGGCGGTTGTAATAGATGCCTGATTTTCGGGATCGAAAACTAGAACGAAGTCGTTCTCAGTACCGTGGCCATAGGTTGCAATCATGATTTGGCTATTCTATTTCCTGCAAGATTATTTCGAGCCGCGGCTGGATTGGCGAAATCCATTTAATTCGAGCATCTCGTGAGAACCAAGTTTCTTGCCTTCTGGCGTACTGTCTAGTTGCTCGCTTGGTCTCTTCAATCGCCGCATCAAGAGTGAGATCACCTCGACGCATTGCAATAACTTGGGCGTAGCCGAGTGCCAATTGAGCCGTACGCGCCGATGTGATGCCGGCAGCAATACAACGATCTACTTCGTCAACTAATCCAGCGGCAAACATGCGATCTACGCGATCACTGATTCGTTCACCGAGAGCCTCGCGATCCATGACTAACCCAAACTGTCTGGCATTCGGATACAACTCAGAATCTTTTCGTGGCAAGTTCGCAGTGAAAGGTTTGCCAGTAATTTCGATAACTTCAAGTGCTCGAATAATTCGACGGGTATTTGCGCGATCAATTGCTAGAGCTGCGGCTGGATCAAGTTTTTCAAGTCGTTCAAATAAAACATGGGCGCCAAGTTCTTCGGCTTCTTTCTCGAGCGCCTCACGAACTGCCGGATTGGTATCTGGAAAATTCAGCTCATCTAAAATCGCTTTTATATAAAGGCCAGTTCCACCAACAATCACCACAGATTTTCCACGACTCTGGATCTCTGAAATCTTTGCCCGAGCCCGTCCTTGATACCAAGCCACATTCGCATCTTCAGTTACCTCTAAAACATCTAGTAGGTGATGCGGTATCCCCTGTCGTTCTTCGACACTTAACTTGGCGGTTCCGATATCCATGCCTCGATATAGCTGCATGGAGTCGGCATTGATTATTTCAGCGTCAATTTGTTGAGCGAGTGAAATTGCTAGATCGCTTTTGCCAGTGGCAGTTGCGCCACAAATAACAATTAACTTCATGCGCGAATAACCGGGATACCTAACATGGTGCCTTTGGCTTCGCGCTTAGCTCGACGTTCTACTTTGCCGCCATTACCAATCAGATAGTGCGAAGAACTCTCGGTGATATCAACTGTAATCAGATCACCAGGTAGCGGTTGCTCAACCATTGAGTTGAAGTGAACCAATCTGAAATCTTCACTGCGCCCAGTCATGCGATCGTTATCGCCATTACGACGTCCAGAAACTTCAGCCACTAGAACTTTCATGGTGCGACCAATTGCCTCAGCATTTACCGAAGCAGAAATCGCTTCTTGATGCGCGTGTAAGCGGGTGTATCGCTCCCCCACAACTTCAGCCGGTACTTGATCAGGCATTACGGCAGCGGGCGTTCCTGGTCGAATTGAATATTGATAGGTGTAAGCAGCCGAGAATCTGGCTTGGGTGCAGAGATCGAGCGTGGCTTGGAAATCTTCTTCAGTCTCACCTGGAAAACCCACAATGATGTCGGTTGTCACTTGTGAATGCGGCATAGCTTTGCGCACGCGATCGAGAATACCTAGATATCGATCGGTGCGATACGAGCGGCGCATCTCTTGCAGAATTCGATTAGAACCAGATTGCAACGGCATATGTAGATGTGGCATCACATTTGGTGTACTGGCCATCGCATCGATTACATCATCTGTGAAATCTCGTGGATGCGGCGACATGAAACGAACTCGCTCAAGGCCTGAAATCTTGCCGCACTCCTTTAGCAAGTTTGCAAAAGCGCCTCGATCACCAAATTCAACTCCGTAAGCATTTACGTTCTGGCCAAGTAAAGTAATTTCAATTACGCCCGAATCAACCAAAGTATTGATCTCACGCAAAATATCGGCAGCTGGGCGATCCTCTTCAATTCCGCGCAAAGTTGGCACGATACAGAAAGTACAAGTGTTATTACAGCCCACTGAAACTGAAACCCAAGCCGTAAAGTCACTAAAGCGCTTAGCTGGCAGCGTTGATGGAAAATGCTCAAGCGCTTCGAGTATTTCAATCTGTGATTCTTCTTCGATGCGGGCTCGCTCTAGCAACACCGGCAATGAGCCAACGTTATGGGTTCCAAAAACTACATCGACGTAAGGTGCTTTCTTAAGGATTGTGGCTTGATCTTTTTGGGCCAGACAGCCACCGACTGCAATCTGCATTGCAGGATTGAGTTTCTTTACCGGTGCCAAGAAACTTAAATTTCCGTAGAGTTTGTTATCTGCATTTTCGCGCACCGCGCAGGTGTTAAACACAACTAAGTCAGCTTGCTTGCCCTGTTCAACCGGGACGTAGCCATCGGCTTCAAGTAACCCGGCAATGCGTTCGGAATCGTGCACATTCATCTGGCAGCCGTAAGTCTCGACCAGATATGTGCGCGTCATGCCCCTAAGCGTAATGGCAGCGGCAAAATCCCGGTATTTAGGCTCTTGCGATCAACCACGAGCACTTGATGATTGGCTAAAACAGTCCAGTCATCGTGGCCCCAACCAGTAGATGAGATAACTACGCCGCTTTCATCGCACCGATAGCGCAATTCATAATGCGATTCAACAGTCCACTCGCTCTTCTCGTCTTCGTTGAATTCGCAGGCAGCAATTAAATAATCAGGGGTAAGCAACATGCAATTAATGCTGGAGAAATCGCAGTTGTCGCTGATCTTAGTTACAGCGCTACGTAGCCCATCGACTAAACCATGCTTTTTGATCTCGCTAAGAATTACATAGAAATATCGCTCGCTATCGGTGCTGCCTTGCGCGCGGTTAGCAAATTCTGAATCGATGAAAGCCTCAACTGATGCAGCTGGGCGAATCGTGCCGTTATGCATAAAGCTGTATGTGCCATCAACAAACGGGTGGTTATTCTTAATATCAATCGTTAAGCCCTTAGAGGCAAGACGCAGATGCAGAAGTCCCGAATCAGCAGGGCGATCTTTAACATCAACGAAAGTAGAACTTGCCACAGCTCGCTCTAGATCAACGGTGCGAGTAACTTCGCCCCCTTTATCGATTGAAGTAATGCCCCAACCATCTTTGTGTTCATCAGACATCGCGACAAAGTTTTCAAAACCTTCGCCCACGATTTCGGAGAAGGTGGTATCTGAACTTGCGGCATAAGCTAATAGTCGGCACATAATCGCGAACTTTACCCGCTTTACTTAGATTTAGTTAGCCGAATCGGTTCTTGACCACGCGCAATTAACCGTTCAAAGTGCGCTTCGCGCTTTTCATTAAAGCGATCAGAGTAAGCAGTTGCGGCGGCAAGGAAAGCACTTAACTCATCGCGTGCTGCCTGACCATCGCCGGAAAGATCCTCGCGGCCAAAGACATTCCAGGCACGAAGCACTGGTGCTATTACATCTTCTAAGTGCTGTTGCATGTCATAGATGCCAGCCAGTGCAATGCCGACCGATTTGCGAGCGAAACCGGGCATACCTGCACCCGGCATATCAAAGTTAGTAACCACATCTGCAATAGCTCGCATCGCCGCATTTGGTTCGAGATCAAGGGCAGCGCCAAGTAAGTTGCGATAAAAAATCATATGTAGATTCTCATCAAGTGCCACACGCTGCAACATGCTTTCGCAGATTGGATCATCCGAGATCAGACCCGTGTTGCGGTGTGAGATACGAGTAGCTAACTCTTGGAAAGAAACATAGGCCACGGTATGCAACATGTCATTCTCATAAGGTTTTTGATAACCAACTGACATATGTGCCATACGTAGATCTTCTAGTTCATAAGGGTCAACGCCACGAGTTGCCATTAAATAATCGCGCATAACAATGCCGTGACGATTTTCTTCAGCAGTCCAACGTTCGATCCAAGTACCCCACGCACCATCACGGCCCATCGCAATAGCAATTTCGGTGTGATAGCTAGGCAAGTTATCTTCAGTTAATAAATTCAAGACCAATGAATCTTGCGCAATCGGTGAGAGCTTCGAATCTTTTGCTTCCCAAGCATCGCCATTTAATGGACCCGCAAAGTTGCGCCCTTCAGACCATGGGACATAATCATGCGGGTACCAGTCTTTTTGAATTTTAAGGTGTCGCTCGAGTTCGACGGCAACTGCTGGTTCGAGATCGCGAATCAATCGCATCTGAATTGCTGGATCAAAACTCGTCATGGCGCAACGTTACGTTGCTAAAAACTTACTCGCGAGTTAGAAGTTAAGTGTTGGCGAGATTAGAGATTATCTTGTGCGCGCTTGTGTGCTGCTTCACTACGCCACTTGGCAATTGCCGCGTGGTTACCTGAAAGCAATACATCGGGGACTTCAATATCGCGCCAATTAGCCGGCTTGGTAAATGATGGATATTCCACAAAACCATCTTCCATATGCGATTCCTCGACGATAGATTCGGGATTACCTAAAACCCCTGGGATTAAGCGGGTTACCGCTTCAATAATTACCATTGAAGCAACCTCGCCGCCACCTAATACGTAATCACCAATTGAAATCTCATGAACTCTGATGCCGCGATCACTATATGAAGGCGTCGAATAATGCTGACGAACTCGATCATCAATTCCTTCGTAGCGACCACAAGCAAAAAGTAAATGTGACTTCTTAGAAAGCTCTTCAGCCATTCTTTGGTTAAAGCGTTTACCACCCGGGGTAAGAATAATTAGATCGCACCCATCGGTAATCAAATTATCTAAGGCATGGCCCCAAATTTCAGCTTTCATAACCATGCCGGCGCCGCCGCCATATGGGGTGTCATCAACGCTATGGTGATTATCTGTGGTGTGTTCTCTTAAATCATGTACCGCAATTTCAAGCAAGCCTTTTTCTTGCGCTTTGCCTAATAGCGATAGTTCAAGTGGGGCTAGATATTCTGGAAAAATCGAAATGACATCAATTTTCATTTCATCTCTCCCGAAATTATTGGCGGGATAACCACAACGATCTTGGCTTTGATATCAACAGTTGGCACTAATTGATGAACAAATGGAACTAAGACTTCGCCGTGTTCGGTTTTTATCGCAAGTACATCTTGGCCGGGCAAATTAAGCACATCGCTTACTTCGCCGAATTTTGAGCCATCTTCTAGATTGGCAACGCAACCAATTAACTGCAGCACGTGATAATCATCGTCATCTTCGCCAGGTGCATCAATATCTACATCGGCATATAGCAAGGTATCTCGCAAAGCCTCTATGCCATTGCGATCTGAAATGCCCTCAAACCCCAGCAAGAGAATTCCGTTATGCACTCGCACTGAGTCGACAGTTAAAGAAGTTCCCTTATCTGTCTCAACAGCTGCACCCAAAGCAAAACGAGTCGCCGCATCATCGGTACGAACTTCGATTGTGGCTTCGCCCAGAATTCCGTGAGCCTTGCCTATGCGGCCCACGAGTAAACGCATGGTTAGCGGCTTAAATTAAGGGTTAACGAACCTCGTCAGCTTCAACCAGATCAACACGAATTGTGCGACCTGCGAGCGCGCTGACGACGGTACGAAGCGCCTTTGCGGTACGGCCATTGCGACCAATTACCTTGCCGATATCCTCGGGATTAACTCGAACCTCAAGTGTGGTTCCACGTCGGTGAGTTTTTTCCTTAACGACTACATCTTCGGGTGAATCAACGATTCCCTTAACTAAATGTTCTAGGGCTTCATCAATCATTTTTATTCAGCAGCCGCTTCTGAGGTTTCTGCTTCAACCACTGCTTCGGTAGTTGTAACTTCCTCTGGAACCTCGGACACAGCAATCTCTGCTACTGGCTCGGACACCTCGGACACAGCAATCTCTTCTACTGGCTCGGACACTGCTGGCGTTTCCTCGACTGCAGCTGGTGCTACTGGCTCGGACTCAACTGCAGTTTCTGGGTTTGCCTTTGCAGCAAGCTTCTCTTGCGCCTTCTTCTTAAGAGTTGTGGCGCCTTCTTTTGGTTCATCCATTGCTTGCTTAACAGCGGCTTCGTAAGCAACGCTCTTAGCTGGCTTAAGTGCTGCAACGCGAAGTGTTCCTTCGGTGCCTGGAAGACCCTTGTGCTTGTGCCAATCGCCAGTCACCTTCAGAAGTGCTTCAACTGCAGCAGATGGCTGTGCGCCAACGCCTAACCAGTAAAGAGCGCGCTCTGAGTTAACTTGAATTAGAGATGGTTCTTGTCCTGGGACGTAGCGACCAATTTCTTCAATTGAAAGACCGTTGCGAGCTTTACGAGCATCTGTAACAACGATACGGAAAAATGGGGTGCGGATTTTGCCCATGCGCATTAAACGAATTTTTGTAGCCAAGTAAGTATTACTCCTGTAAATGTATGTCGTACCAAATTTGCTCCAGCGGGGTGCGAAGCTAATCAAGAACGCGCTTTGGACTTAAGTAGTTCCAGGGATAGAGGGCCCTGTCACAGGAGGCCAATCTTGCCAGTTTCAGGCTCAGATACGAAATCGAGCAGAAGCCTAGCCCTGCTCTTCAGCGGCGCGCTTAGCGGGATTACCTGAGCGGGACTTCTTCTTAGGCGGCTGATTGCCCTTCTTTGGCGAGCTCATTCCCCCGAAAGAACCCGGTGGTAGCGCTGCCCCTGGCGGCAGACCCATACCAGCTGGCATGCCTGCAGGCACTTTGCCATTGCGCATCTGCTTCATCATTTTTTGGGCCTGAGCAAAGCGTTCAACTAATGAATTCACTTCAGAAACTTGGCGACCACTACCAGCTGCAATGCGCGCGCGACGTGAACCATTTAAAACTTTCGGATCTCGTCGCTCAGTTGGTGTCATTGATTGAACTATTGCTTTAGTGCGCACAATTTCAGATTCATCGAAGTTTTCGATCTGTTTCTTCATCGCGCCTGCCCCAGGCAACATTCCTAAGATTTTGCCCATCGAGCCCATTTTGGACATTGCTGAAATCTGCTCGAGGAAATCTTCTAAGGTGAAGTCGTCGCCGCGAGCAAACTTTTCTTCCATTTTCGCAGCGCCTTCGCCGCTAAACGCTTTCTTTGCTTGTTCGGCAAGCGTTGCAACATCGCCCATACCCAAGATGCGCGAAGCCATGCGATCGGGATGGAATAAATCAAAGTCCGCTAATTTTTCGCCGGTAGAGGCAAACATAATTGGTTTACCAGTTTGGGTAACGATTGAAAGCGCGGCACCGCCTCGGGCATCGCCATCTAACTTAGTAAGCACTACCCCATCGAAACCAACACCATCTTGGAAAGCTTGTGCGGTACGCACTGCATCTTGGCCAGTCATGGCATCTACTACAAAGAGAATTTCATCTGGTGATATCGCGTCACGAATATTTTTTGCTTCTTGCATTAGTTCTTCATCGACACCAAGTCGACCGGCAGTATCAACAATTACGATGTTATGTAATTTTGCTTTCGCAAACGCAATACCTTCGCGCGCTACTTCAACTGGATTGCCAACTCCATTACCTGGCTGTGGTGCAAACACTGGAATACCGGCGTTCTGACCAACAACTTGTAATTGCGTTACCGCGTTCGGACGTTGTAAATCCGAAGCAACCAAGATTGGGGTATCGCCCTGGTCGGCAAAATACTTGGCCAGCTTTCCGGCCAAAGTCGTTTTACCAGCACCCTGTAAACCAGCCAACATGATTACTGTTGGCGCCACTTTTGCCAGGCGTACTCGACGAGCTTGGCTACCTAAAAGTTCAACGAGGGCTTGATTTACAATTTCAAAAATCACTTGGGCTTGATTGGTACCCGCTTGAAGATTTTCTAAGGCAGCCTTCGCCTCAACTTCAATTTTACTTACGAAATCTTCTACTACCGATAGAGCAACGTCGGCATCTAATAAAGCTTGTCGAATCTCTTGGCAAACATTTGCGACGTCGGAATTTGATAACTTTCCGCGCGACCGCAGCGATGCAAATGCATTGCTAAACCGATTGCCAAGAGACTCGAACATAGCCTCATCTTACTTATTACGTAGGAAGTAGTTAAATTGCATCCGATCCGTGCTCGCCGGTGCGGACGCGAACCACATCTTCAACCGGAGTAACCCAGACCTTGCCATCTCCGATCGAGCCAGTCGAAGCTGCCTTGACGATTACTCCGACCACGGAATCAGAGTCTGCGTCGTCAACCAAAATCTCAAATCGAACTTTGGCAATTAGATCGACCTTGTATTCAGCGCCGCGATAAACCTCGGTGTGACCACGCTGGCGACCAAAACCACTTGCTTGCGAAACTGTGATGCCTTTTACGCCAAAAGCTTCGAGTGCATCTTTTACTTCTTCCAACTTGTGTGGCTTCAAAATTGCCGTTACTAGTTTCATATTAAGGACCCTCCACGAGTTGAACCGGACATTTCATAAGCAGATTCGGCATGTTCATTGAAATCGACACCTTCTAATTCAGATTCTTTGGTGACGCGGAATCCGATGGTCTTTTCAATTGCAAAGCCGATGATCAAAGTAGCCAAGAAGGAGTAACCAGCAACCATTGCAACTCCGAGCGCTTGCTTACCCAGTAGTGCAGTGCCGCCTCCGAAGAACAAACCATCTAGACCTATGCTGTTAACTGCACTTGATCCGAAGAGTCCGATTGCGAGTGAACCCCAGATTCCACCAACTAAGTGAACGCCAACCACATCTAGCGAATCATCGAAATTGAATAGATACTTCATGCCAACTGCGACAGAACAGATGACGCCGGCTAAGAAGCCAATAACAACTGCTGCCCAAGGTGCAACGAATGCGCACGCTGGTGTGATTGCTACCAAACCAGATACCGCACCTGATGCGGCACCAAGAGTTGTTGCATGGCCATTGCGAATTTTTTCAACCAAGATCCAGCCGATAAGTGCGGCGGCTGCAGCTACTTGAGTGTTCAAGAATGCTAAACCGGCAATGCCGTTTGCGCCCAGTGCTGATCCTGCGTTGAAACCAAACCAACCAAACCAAAGTAGCCCAGCACCAAGCATTACCAATGGCAGTGAGTGTGGACGCATGGATTCTTTACGCCAGCCGATGCGCTTTCCAAGAACAATTGCTAGCGCTAAACCAGCAGCACCGGCATTAATGTGAACAGCGGTACCGCCTGCGAAATCTTGCACGCCTTTCGCTGCGAGATATCCAGCGCCAGTTACAACATCGCCAACTTTGTTACCGAAAGCAAATACCCAGTGTGCTACTGGCAGATACACCACAGTGGTCCAGATTGCGACGAAGATTGTCCACGGAACAAACTTTGCACGATCAGCGATCGCACCTGAGATAAGTGCTGGCGTAATAATCGCGAACATCAATTGGAAGGCTGCAAATACCAAAAGAGGAATAGGATATTCGCCACCATTATTTGCAACTGCGCCGACTTGATTTCCAAGATCCGAGATCTTGATTGCGCCATACCAAGGCGATTTACCATCAATGCCAAAAGCCAATTCAAAACCGTAAATGACCCAGATAATGCTTACGATGCCGATGGTGGCCATCGACATCATCATCATGTTGAGAACGCTCTTGGTGCGAACCATGCCGCCATAGAAGAATGCGAGGCCTGGAGTCATCAGCAAGACCAATGCAGAACTTGCCAACATCCAAGCGGTATCACCAGTACTAATATCCATGAATAATCACTTTCGAAGAGTTTCGCGATTCTCGCCTTTGAGATGGCGGTAATCTCTCTTAACTGGATTACAGATACTCGCCCGAAATGTTACGTGGGCGTTAAAAGATCAGCTTATTCAGCGTCCAAAATGCCAGTTATGTAAATTTCTGGGTCAAAGGGCGCCAGGTCGCCTATGGCCTCCCCCGTGCCTATCCATTTGATTGGAAGATCAAGCTGATGCTCAATTGCCAAAGCGATGCCGCCTCTTGCGCTTCCATCTAACTTAGTTAAAACAATGCCCGTTACTTCGACTGCCTCTGAGAAAAACTTGGCTTGGCTTAAACCATTCTGACCTGTCGTTGCATCTACCACTAATAAAACTTCATTAACTGGCGTGACTTTTTCAATCACTCTTTTTATCTTGCCAAGTTCGGCCATTAAATCGGCCTTGTTCTGCAATCTGCCAGCCGTGTCAATTACTAAGTACTGATAATTTTCAGCAATCGCTTTTGTCGCACTATCAAATGCAACTGCTGCGGGTTCGCCATTTGGTTTTCCGGTAATCACTGATAGCCCAATGCGTGCTGCCCAAGTTTGTAACTGTTCAACTGCGGCCGCGCGAAAAGTATCGGCAGCGCCTAATAGAACTCGGTTGCCCGAACTAGAAATGTTTGCAGCAAGCTTTGCAACAGAAGTCGTCTTACCAGTGCCATTAACTCCGATTACCAAGATTGTCGTTAAGTCCGTTTCTGATTTTGCCAAGCCACGTGGCTTAGCACTAAGTAGCGCAGTTAACGCTTCGCGAATCGCTTCAATCGGTTCTTCGGATTTACTTTTTTTAGCAGTAGCGAGAATTGCATCAGATAGAGATGCACCCAAGTCTGATGCGATTAGCTCGCTATAAAGCTCATCCCAGTCAGCAGCCGAAACCGATGATGTTCGGGTGACCTTGGATAGAAACTTCTTAAAAAATCCCATGGCTAACGTCGCCTATATCCGATTACTTACTCGTTATTTGATTCGCGCAGACGTTGCGAGATAACTTCAGTTACACCGTCACCACGCATGGTCACGCCATAAAGTGCATCTGCGATTTCCATCGTGCGCTTCTGGTGGGTAATGATGATTAGCTGCGAAGTTTCGCGAAGCTCCTCAAGCACGCCAAGTAAGCGGCCTAAGTTGGCATCATCAAGGGCTGCTTCGACTTCGTCCATTACGTAGAACGGACTTGGACGCGCCTTAAAGATCGCCACTAACATCGCAACTGCAGTAAGTGATTTCTCACCACCAGAGAGCAATGACAGGCGCTTAATGCGCTTTCCTGGTGGACGCGCTTCGACATCGACGCCGCTATTTAACAAATCATCTGGGTTGGTCAGAATCAAACGACCATCACCGCCTGGGAACAACCGAGCAAAGATAGTTTCAAAGTGTTCAGCCGTTGCTTCATAGGCTTCCATGAAAATCTGCTGCACTCGGCCATCGACTTCTTTGACAATATCTAAGAGATCTCGACGAGTGTTCTTCAAGTCTTCAAGCTGCTCAGCTAAGAACTTTAGGCGTTCTTCAAGGGATGTGTATTCCTCGAGGGCTAGCGGATTGATCTTGCCAAGGAGTGTGAGTGAACGCTCTGTTGCAGCCAAACGCTTTTCTTGCTGATCGCGACGGTAAGGAATTAGCTCGGTTGTAATAATTTCACCGGCTTCATTTTCAATAAATGTTGGCACATCGTTATCTGGGCCATATTCGCGAACCAGAGTTTCGGTATCGATGCCAAGTTCTTCGACCGCCTTGCTTTCGAGTTGCTCAATGCGCATACGTTGTTCGGCGCGAGCGATTTCATCTTTATGAACACTTGAAGTTAAAACGTCTAGTTCAGCAGTTAGCTCGCGATTACGTGCACGGGCAGAAAGTGTTTCGCCTTCGCGAATCGAACGTGCTTCTTCAAGGGCAGCGCGTTCGGTGGCTGCTTTAGCAATGGAACGTTCAATATGAATTAGCGCTTCATATGCAGCTTCGGCGATGGCTTGTGAAATAACTGCGCCACGTGCACGAGCACCACGGCGAAAGACTGCGCGTTCAGAAGCTTCGCGCTCTGAAACAGCAGCTTCTTCGAGCGCCTTTATGCGAGCTGCAAGTGAATCTAATCGCTCTTCGCTGGTACGAACTGCAAGTCGAGCCTCAACTTCACTTGTGCGCAAGCCAGAGACTTTCTCGCGCAGAGCATCTGCTTGTGAATGATCAGGGTTTGCAATCTCGCCAGATTGAGTAAGTTGGCTTTGCGCCGATTGCAATTCGCCTTCGTCACGGCTCTTCGCTGTTGTGGTTTCAGCGATCGCTGAATTCAAACGCTCAACTTCGGCCGTTGCTGACTTCATATGCTGGCCAGCTACTGCAAGTTGCTCAGTGATTGCAGCTATCCGAGCATCAGATTCATTCAACTTTGAAAGGGCAGCATCGAAGGCCGATTGCTTGCTTTCGATCTCTTGAGCGGCAGAATTAATCGCGAACTTTAAACGATCGCATTCATTAGTAATTGTTTGTAGTTCATCGCGCAACTTCTCGATAAGCGCTTTTACTTCAATCAGTGAGTTAGTGTTCTTAGATCCGCCGCGAGCACGAGACTTGGTAAAGAAATCACCATCGCGAGTCACCACAGTTAGTTCTGGGTGGTTGCGCAAAATATCCGCAGCTTCGGCAGCAGTTTCGGTCACTACTGTCTTGCCTAGCAGATCTGAGATCAAATCAGAGACCGAGCTAGAACGAATGTGAGCTGTTATCGAAGTTAGACCGCCGGCGAGTGCGGCTGAGTTGCCACCTTGATTGTGATGAACCAAAACATCAGCTTGCCCAAGATCTTCATTACGCAAAGTGCTTAGCGCGGTAATTGCTGCAGAAATATCTTGCACCACGATGGCATCTGCTAATTGACCTAACGCTGCAGCAACCGCATTTTCCCAACCAGCATCAATTTCAATCAATGAAGCAAGTGAGCCAAGAGTTGCTAAGCCACGCGGTTCGCGCAGAAGCGCCGCTGCACCGTTTCGAGATTGGGCAGATAGTTCTAGAGCTTCTAGTTTTGATTCAAGTGCATTGCGCGAACGATCAGCTACACGTTCAGCATCGACAAGTTTCTGATGTTCATCGCGTGCTGAAGCTAGCTCCGACTTGGCACTTTCAAATGCGGCATCTAACCCAAGTTCGCCTGAATCAGCGCTAGCAATTTCTAGTTCATGAGTTGCATACTCTCGTTGCGCGAGATCACGACGATTAGCTGCTTCGTCGCGGGCTTTGGTTAAACGGGCAATTTCTTCAGACATCGCATCAAGGCGAGCCGCTAATGATTTGATGTGGCCTTCTTGGCGCGCAGTACCTTCGCGTTGATCTGCAATTGCACGCAGGGCGGCGGCAATGCGATTTTCTTCGGCAACTAGTGCGGCTTCGGCTGCTGAAAGCGCCTGTGAAGCTTCAGTTAAGTTAGTACGAGAAAGTTGTACAACCGTTTGCAACTGCGATTCTTCGCCACGCAGATTTTGCGCCTCGGCTTCAAGAGCTTCGGGGTCTCGACCTGCAGTACGCGCTTCTTCAGCTTCTTCGGCTAAAAAGCGAGAACGCTCTTGGGCCAAGCTTTGAGTTCCGCGGAACTTCTCACGCAAAGAATTGAGTTGATAGAAAGTCTCTTGGGCTTGAACTAAGCGCGGGCTATCTACTGCGGCTTGTGAATCTAGCTCTTCTTCGCGACGGCGAACTCGTTCGAGTTCAGCTTCAACTAACGAACGCTTCTCACGTAACGCGGTTTCGTCAGCAACTTCAGCAGTAAGAGTCTTGGAAAGTTCGATGTAATCATCTGCTAGTAAACGTAATTTTGCATCGCGCAAATCAGCCTGAATAGTTGCAGCTTTCTTGGCAACTTCGGCTTGACGACCTAGTGGTTTTAATTGACGGCGAAGTTCAACAGTTAAATCTTGCACGCGCGCCATATTGGTTTGCATTGAATCTAATTTGCGCAACGCTTTCTCTTTGCGCTTGCGATGCTTTAGAACTCCGGCAGCTTCTTCAATAAAGCCACGACGTTCTTCAGGTGTTGCCATCAAGATTGCATCTAGTTGGCCTTGACCAACGATGACGTGCATTTCGCGACCGATACCTGAGTCACTGAGTAGTTCCTGAATATCTAGTAAGCGAGAAGCTTCGCCATTGATTTGATATTCACTTTGACCGCTGCGAAATAAAATTCTGGAAATTGTTACTTCGGCATAATCAATTGGTAGTGCGCCATCGGAATTATCAATTGTTAAGGAAACTTCGGCTCGACCAAGCGGTGAACGCCCGCTTGTTCCAGCGAAAATAACGTCTTCCATCTTGCCGCCGCGCAGGGACTTTGCCCCTTGCTCGCCCATAACCCAGGTAAGGGCATCGACCACATTGGATTTTCCAGAGCCGTTCGGACCGACCACACAGGTGATGCCTGGCTCAAGGCGCAGGGTCGTCGATGACGCGAAGGACTTAAAGCCCTTGAGCGTGATGCTCTTCAAATACACGCGGCAAACCTACCTTGCCGCAGGCTCTACTTCTGACAGTACGGGCAGAAATGAGAGGAACGATTTGCGAAAGAGATTCTTTTTATTAATCGATGGCATCTAGAACATGGTTCGCCTTCGCAACCATAAACCTCTAGTTGAACCTCAAAGTAACCACTCTCACCATTTACATTTATATAGAGATCATCAAATGAAGTTCCACCAGATTCCAAAGCTCGCGCCATAATTTCGCGAGCGCTATCAATTAATAGATTGATTTTCTTGACGGATAGATCGCTACAGATTCGTTCTGGGTGAATCTTTGCCGCCCAAAGTGATTCGTCTGCGTAAATGTTTCCGATTCCACTCAGAATCTGTTGATCCAAAATCGCACTTTTGATTTTGCTTTTGCGGGTTCGTAAATTGGCTACGACACTTGCTTGGTCAAAGTTCGGATCAAATAAATCTGGCGCAATGTGCGCCGCCATTGTCGGAATTCCATCACTTAAATTATCAACGGCTAGCCATCCAAAGGTACGTTGATCGATGAAACGTAGTTCACGATTCTTTTGTAGGCCGCCAGCCAAAGTAAATCGTGCTCGCACATGGCGTTCATCAACTTTGCCGATTGGTTGCACTAAGAACTGACCGCTCATTCCGAGGTGCGCCATAAGAACTTGCGGGCGATCTAGCTCAAACCATAAGAACTTACCGCGACGGTTAATACCAGTGACTTTGGCACCTTCGAGCGAAGTAATCGGTGCCCAAGAATCGGGGCGCTGCACGCGCGGATGTAACGCTTGAATATTTTTTAGCTTCTTACCGATTACCCAACGCTGTAAGCCGCGTCGGACCGTTTCAACTTCCGGAAGTTCCGGCATCTTTTAAAAAGTTTTCGGCTTTGAGAAGTTCGTATGCACCGCGCGCTGCATATTGTTCAGCTTCGCGCTTGCTCTTGCCTTCGCCTTGGCCAACTACAACCCCACCAAGTGCTACTGCTGCTTTGAAACTCTTGTCATGATCTGGTCCGTCTTCGGTAACTGAATACTCAGGAACCCCACGTCCGTGGGCTGCGGCAAATTCTTGCAGTGCTGTTTTGCCATCAAGGCCAGCGCCTTTAGCGATTGCACTTTCTAAGGTATCTGCAATCAGTGAGCGGACAAGTTGGGTGCTCTTTTCAAAACCTAAATCTAAATAGACCGCGCCAATGAGTGCTTCAAGAGCATCTGCTAAAAGTGAATTCTTATCGCGACCGCCGGTAGTTTCTTCACCGCGACCTAAGCGAATGTATTTTCCTAATTGCAAAGTTCGAGCAATATCAGCAAGTGCGCGCATATTTACAATGCCCGAGCGCAATGGCGATAAACGAGACTCGTCGAGATCGGGATACTTTAAATAAAGTTCTTCAGTAACAATTAGACCAAGAACTGAATCGCCTAAAAATTCAAGGCGTTCATTTGTTTCTTTCGCACCACTTTCGTAAGCAAAAGAACGATGCGTAAACGCTAATTCAAGTAGAACCGGATCAACTTCGAATCCGATCTGCTTGGTTAGCGCTGAGTACAGATCAGACCTCAAGTACCTGACGACGGTTGTAAGTACCGCAAGTTGGGCATGCTGTGTGCTGAAGCTTTGGCTGTTGGCACTGTGGGCAAGCCGCTAGTGCAGCTGCAGTTGTTTTCCACATGCTTCGACGTGAGCGCGTCTTTGAACGCGACATCTTTCGCTTTGGTACTGGCACGATGCACTTCCTTCACAAAATAAATATCTGGAGAACCGAGCCTAGGTGGGCGCGGTAGGTGGGTAAGTATTCCCTATTTAGGCTCAATCGGGAAATCCAGCCCGTCCAGCGCCTTCCAGCGCGGATCTACCGCCTCGTGGGCATGGTCTTCGGGCAGGGTCGCCCATTTCTCGCCGCACTCGGGGCAAAGTCCCAAGCAATCGATATCGCAGAGCGGGTTAACCGGTAACGCTAAAACTAAGGCATCTCTAATCGGAGTCTCCAGATTAAGGATGTCACCTTCCATCATGAACTCTTCTTCGAGATCTAAATCTTCTTCATCATCACGCTTTTTCTTACGCCCGCCGCGATCATTGGTTGGCTCGTAGCGATATAGCTCTTGCATCGTGCGATTTAACTCAATTTCAATTGGATCTAGGCAACGAATGCATTCACCTTTGGCAACGGCATAAATTTGTCCAGTTGCCAAAATTCCTTCAGTTACTGATTCCAGACGTAAATCAACTTCGATTACTTCGCCAACCGGAACTGCCATTAACTCAACGCCAACACGTTCGAGAATTTCCAAATCTAAGGTGTATTCCTTCATCTCGCCAGCACGACGTGGAAGCTCGTAAGTATTTAACTCATAAACGCGCTCTGGACGTGACATTGCTTCGCTAACCAGCCTTAATTATTTTTCGTCAGCAAGTTGTGAGAGAACATCGCGTTCGTCGGCACCTGCTAGTTTTTCACGGCCACGAGTCACAGCATCCATGGTCTTATTTAAAATAACTTCGAGAGTTGCAAGTCGGGAATCAATATATTTCTCAACTTCGGCTCGTTCATCTTCAGCAGCTTCGCGACCTTGCGCCAAGATCCGCTTAGATTCTTCGCGCGCAGCTTTAACTATTGCAGTCTGCTCAATCATTTGGGCTACTTCTTCGCGAGCACTAACAATGAGCGCCTCGGCATTTTGGTGGCCTTCTTCAATGATCTGATCGCGTTGCGCAATTATTTGCTGGGCATACTCGAGATCTTTAGGAAGTCCATCTTTAATGAGATCGAGTAGTTCAAGAAATTCACCACGATGAAGCACGAAGGATGCCGAAAGTGGGACACCACGGGCATCTTCTACTTGCTGAATTGCCGCATTTAAATTCTCTAGAGATTCCATATTACTTACCTGCTTCCCGGGCCTTTAAGGCCGCATTCACAACTGGTGGAACCATGCCGGATACATCACCGTCGTAGTGAGCTAACTCTTTGATTAGCGATGAAGATAAAAAGGAATGAGCTGGCGAAGTTGCCATAAACATTGATTCGACACCTGAGCCTTGCAAATTAACTTGCGCCATTTGTAGCTCATAATCAAAATCTGACATCGCACGCAAACCTTTAATGATGACATCAATATTATTTGCCTTGCAGTACTCGCCCAATAGGCCTTTCCAAGAATCTACTTTCACATTGCCAAACTTGGCAGTTGTTTCGGCGATCATGGCCATGCGTTCTTCAACGGTGAAGTAGCCTTCTTTGGCTCGATTATTTCCGACCGCGACGATTACTTCATCGAACTGTGCGCTAGCGCGTTCAATGATGTCGAGATGTCCATAAGTGATGGGATCGAATGATCCTGGGCATACGGCGCGTTTCATGAGGTAAACGCTAGCAAGGTATCGCGAAGTAAGCCATTTTCACGCGTGGTTTAAATAGTAAATTGTGGCTTGCCCGTAATTCTTGCTGCGTGCCAGTTCATATCCAATCGGCCAGCTTGGCTCTTTTGAACGACTAGTTCGCTCAACTGCAATAAGCGCATCATCACTTAAAAAATCTCCCAGATGTAAATTGCTCAGCACTTCTTCGAGATCGCTATTTGAATAATCATAGGGCGGGTCAATGTAAACAATCTCATACTTAATTTTCGCCGGCGCTTTCACAAACTGTTCGGCGTTCATTGCGAATAGTTGAAACTTTCCAGCCGGCTTTGCTGCAGCAACAATTTCAATATTCGCATTAATTGTTCTTTGTGCACCGAAGTCTTTCTCAACTGCATGCACAACTGAGGCGCCTCGCGATTGAGCCTCTAAGCCAATTGCCCCACTACCAGCGAATAGATCTAGGAAATTTAAACCAACAAATTCACCGAACTCAGAAGTTAGCGATGAAAATATTGCTTCGCGAGCTCTATCTGAAGTTGGTCGGGTTGCGTCGGCAACGCTGGCCAAAGGTCGCCCTTTGGCTACACCTGCAATAATTCGCATAACTAACTATCCCCGATCAATGAATTCACTAGCAGTATCTGATTCTAATTGAGCTAAAGCTTTAGCTAGTTCGCTTTCATAACTCAAACCTGGGTCTTGTTCGATCAATGCTGCTGCTTCATCGCGAGCGATTTCAATCATGGCCTCATCGCGTAGAACTCTAAGTAGTCGCAACTTTGACTTAGCTCCTGACTGCGAAGCTCCCATTACATCGCCTTCGCGGCGTTGTTCGAGATCGATTCGAGAAAGTTCAAAACCATCTTGAGTCCCTGCCACTGCTTCTAAACGGACTCGCGCTGGTGTTTCCGGTTCAGCACCAGTAACAAGAAGACATAAACCTGGCGCACTTCCGCGGCCAATACGACCACGTAATTGATGCAATTGAGATACGCCGAAACGATCAGCATCCATGATCACCATGATGGTTGCATTTGGTACGTCGACGCCAACTTCAATCACAGTAGTCGAAACCAGAACATCGATCTCACCGGCGGCAAAAGCTTTCATTGTTGCCTCTTTAAGCTCACTGGTTTGGCGACCATGCAGCGGAGCTAACTTGAGTCCCTTTAACGCGCCGCCATGGAGCTCTGGCGCAAGTTCTTCGACACTGGCCATGCTTTTGCTCTCTTCGCCGTAGAGAAAGTCCAAGTCAGCATCTTCGGGCGTACCAGCGCTAATACGAGGCGCAACTATGTAGGCCTGATGTCCGTTGGCTACATCTTCTTTAATGCGCGACCAAGCTCTTTCTAGATGTGTCGGCTTTTCTAGAACTGGAATCACATGAGTTGAGATTGGTGATCTACCCAAAGGCAATTCGCGCAACGTTGAAACATCTAAGTCGCCGAACACTGTCATGGCCACAGTTCGTGGAATAGGCGTAGCTGTCATTACCAATAAGTGTGGCGGTAACTTCGCTTTTGTTTTTAAAGCATCGCGTTGTTCAACGCCAAAGCGATGTTGCTCGTCAACCACAATTAAACCAAGATCGTTGAATTGCACAGTTTGACTCAACAACGCGTGAGTTCCAATCACAATTCCGGCATCACCTGAAGCCGCAAGCGCCAACGCCTCTTTACGAGCTGCTGCACTCTGTGATCCAGTTATTAAAGTTGTTTGCGTAGCATTTTCGGCGCTACCTAATTGGCCCCCAAGAGCCAGTGGTCCTAAGAGTTTTTCAATAGTTCGTAAATGTTGCGCCGCTAATACTTCAGTCGGTGCTAAAAGTGCGGCTTGTCCCCCGCTATCAACTACAGCGAGCATGGCTCTAAGTGCAACAATTGTTTTACCTGAACCTACTTCGCCTTGCAGTAAGCGATGCATCGGATGACCGGCAGCTAAGTCTTCTTCGATTTCTTTTGCAACAGCCAACTGACCACCAGTTAACTTAAAGGGCAACGACGCATCGAATGCCTCAAGCAGGCCTCCAGTTCGAATTGGCCGCGCAGTTGCAGTAAGCGCTCGAGCTGCAGCGCGTCGTTTAACCAGCAATAACTGCAACAAGAAAGCTTCATCGAAAGTTAAACGCTCTCGTGCCAGTTCCGCTAAATCTAAATCTGTTGGCTTATGTAGGTTAATCAGTGCTTCACGAAGGGTTGGGTAACCCATGCGCTCGCGTAGATAGTTGGGCAACGGATCTGGAACCTCATCGAGTGAATCGATCGCTAGCTCGATACATTTAGCGATTTTCCAAGAAGGAAGCTTTGCAGTTGCAGAATAAATCGGTAGAAACTTGCCAGCGAATTGCGCGACGGCATCATCAACATCGCTACCATCGGCAACCATCTCGTAATCCGGGTGGGTTAATTGACGCTTGCCATTGAAAACACCGATCTTGCCAGCAAACAAACCTTGCCGTCCTGGCTTTAACTCTTTCTCGCGCCAAGCTTGATTGAAGAATGTTAATGAGAGTTTGGCGCTGCCATCGGTAACAATCACTTCAAGGATTCCGCCTTTACGACCACGCATTGGGCGATTGCTGGCAGATAGAACTTCAGCCAAGATCGTTACTTCGTCGCCCGCGTTTAAAAGTGCGATGTCAGTAAGTTCGCCGCGCACCACATATCGACGCGGATAATGTCGCAGCAGATCATCGATGCTTACGATTCCAAAATTATCGGTCAGGACTTTAGCGGTGCGATCTCCGATCACATCTCGCGCTTTATTCTCTAGTCCGGCCACGCCGACATTCTCTCGTGAAAGCTATAAATTCGCGCTGCTTAAAGCCTTCATTTCGATAGTGGCGTCATGTTCGTGCCAACCAGAATGGGTAATCACAATCAGCACCCGATCACTTAGGTGTGCGCGTATTGAACTTTCAATGCGATGAGCTAGTTCTAGATCTAGGTGCTCTGTTGGTTCATCAAGGATTACGACATCGGCGCTGCTTAAGAGTGCTCGAGCAACTGAAAGTCGCTTGGCTTCGCCACCAGAAAGTGCTCGACCGAATTCACCAATTTGCGTATCTAGGCCATTGGCTAGTTCGCCGATTAACTCAGTGAGCTCAACCATTGCCAGAACTTTTAACAATTCGTCATCGCTGGAGTCTGGGTTGGCAATTAACAGATTCTCGCGAACGGTTGTGTTGAAAACATGAGAGCGCTGTACCGTGCCAACTATGTGACCCGTTAGCTCTGTCTGCCTATCTAGTTCAGTGCCATTGGCAATTAAGTTGCCACGGAAAGGCAAGAGCCCCAATAGCCCCATGGCTAAAGTGGATTTACCACTGCCACTGCGGCCACGGATCACCAAAATTTCACCGCGTTTAACTTTAAAGGAAACTGGTTTCATAAATTCTTTACCCCAGTTGACCTGTAGGTCTTTAGCTTCCAATTCAGTAATAGCCACGATCTCATTAACTCGTTCTGGCTCACTCGAAGTTTCACTGGCTAAGGCACTTACTGATGCCGCCGATGCGGTCAATTTTCCGGCAGTAAATAAGTTTGGATACCAAGCGGTTACAGCTTCAAAGAGCGCTAAAGGCAGGAAGATCAACATCGCGACCTGAACTGCCGGAATACTTTCACTCTGTCGCAAGTTAAAGGCCAATAGAACTAGCGCCACCAAGGTTGACCCGATGGTTAAAGAAGTTAAGTAACTTAAGCGACCACTCTTGGCGATTAGTTTTTGCTCAGCCTCTGAGATCTCCTTAGCGAGGCCTGCAGAGTGCTGCTGGATTTCAGCTAAGTACCCATAGATCTGAGCTTCGGTAATTCCGTAGGTGCTTACCTCAATCGAACGAGTGTATTCATTCTCTAATTGTTCAATCCGTACCGCTGACCTTTGGCAGTTTCGCAATATCAATTTTGGATAGATCAAGAGAGTTAGCAAAAGGGCTGGCCCGGTAATGAAGATTGAAGTGAAGTTAACCCACAACCCAAGTAACGCCCCAGTTATTAGTGCGATGACAGCCGCGAATCGAGGTAGAACAACGCGAAGTTGATACTCCTGTGCACGTTCGACATCATCAACTAGAGTTTTAACTGCTGAAGCAGATGTAAATTCCTGGATGAACTTAATCGAAGAATGAGTAATCTTTCGATAGAGCGAAGTTCTGATGGCGGTTAATCGATCAAAAACTGCCTTGTGGCTAACTACTCGCTCTGCATATCGAGCTGCTGATCTTGAGATACCGAAGAAGCGAACCCCAACTATTGCAATTAAGAGTGTCAAAATTGGCGGATGCTGTGCTGCCATTGTTATTAACCAACCGCTTGAGGTAGTTAACCCGATACCGCCAATAAATGCGTACGCGCTGAGTAAGTAGGAAGCAAAAATCATTTTGGCATCACCGCGCCAAATGATGCGGTTCGATCGGTAGCTCCAATTACCGAAAGATCATGTGTAATGCAGATAACGATGGCGCCAGATTGCGCATATCTCCGCAACTGCGCCATAACCAAGTTGCCACTGATTGCATCTAGATCAGCCGTTGGTTCATCGCAAACCAGAACGCGCGGATTGCTAGCTAAGGAACGTGCCAGCGCAACTTTTCTTATTTGCCCACCGGAAGCTGAATTAGCGCCTTCGGCAACTCCACCGATAATTGAATCTAAACCATCAGGCAGCTCTGTTACTTCTAATTGAAAGTTTTTTAGAAATGCAATGATCTGTCCATCCGTAATGCTGCTGTCTACCAATTGAAATTGGCGACGAACCGAACCGGGCGCTAACTGTGGGTTCTGTGGGACCCAACCGATGACACCTTGCCATGCTTTACGAAGTGTGGGCGTGATTAAGGTTTGATCCGCACCGACGCTAAGTTCTGCGGCGAAACTAGCGCCAATTAGATTAAGCGCAAAGGTACTTTTCCCAATTCCAGATTCACCAACGATAAAAAAGAGTTCGCCACTATTGACAGTGTTAGCAGGTAAATAACTTTTAGCACGGCCAGGAATATCAATTGCCCAATCTTGCCAAGAGATTCTTGAAACTGCAGCAAAATTTGCCTCAATCTGATCTACCACGACTGCGGCTTGAGACTGCAGTTCTCGTATCTCAGCAAGGGTTTGTGAACCATCGGCAGATGCATGAAATAGCGATGCCGCGTTTCGTAGCGGGAAATAAACCTCAGGAGCTAAAATCAAAATACTTAGCGAGGCCAAGAAAGTTATATGGTCATCGACTAACCGCAATCCAATAGATACCGCAATTACCGCAACCGAAATCGTCGCAGCTAGTTCAAGTGCTAGCGCCGATAAGAAAGAGATTCGCAATACTTTCATCGTCTCGGCGGTGTACTTATCCCCCATGGCGCCGATTCGTTCGCTCTGACTTTTAGTGCGTCCAAATATCTTCAAAGTAACGAACCCACGTAACGAATCTTCAAAGTACTTGGAAAGGGTTCCGAGTGATTGCCATTTCTTCTGCACTGAATCAGCGGTGTATTTCCCGATTAATGCACCAAAGATTGGAATCAGAGGCAGGGTAAAAATGCAAATCACAGCAGATAGTGGATCGAGAAAAAAAATGGTTCCAATAATGATCATCGGCGTAGCTACAGATACAAATAATTGCGGCAAGAAACGACCTAGATAAATATCTAGATGATTTAGCCCCTTGACCAATAGTGAGCTCAAATAGGCCGGCGAAGTGCTTTGATAGTTGGGCAACGAGATAGTCACTGATTTGCGAACTTCGCTCTTAATTTGCGAGGCAGTCTTACTGCACCAGTATTCATAAATTGGGTTGAAGGAAACGCGCAGAAACCAGATAACCGCTAATTCAATTATGAATTTGGGGGTATCCGGATCTAACTCAATTGCACTCACGATTACTTTGGCCAATAAGAGTGCGCTCACAACAATTAGCGCCGACCAGGTTATGGCGGCGCCAATAGCGACGAGAATAAGTCTGCGACTGCTGCTCCATTGAAGCAACAGCCGCAGATCAGCAGATTTCATTGATGAAGAGAGTGGCTTACCTGATCTAGAACGCCACGTTCTGGATTAACGATCTGAGTTGCACTTACTCGCTTACGGAATACCCAATAAGTCCAGCCTTGATAGACCAACACCAGTGGAGTCATGACTACAGCAACAAATGTCATGACCTTCAGGGTGTATTCAGTGCTTGATGCATTGGTAATCGTTAGGTCAAATTGAGCACCCAGCGAACTTGGCATCACTCTTGGATATAACGCTGTAAATAGCGTGGTCACAAAAGTCAGAATCGTTAGCGCTGAGAAAATAAATGCCCAGCCCTCGCGACGGATGAAGTTCATTGCCATTCCAGCGACCCAGAAGAGGGCAACTGCAACTGATAGTGCCAAGACAACTGGCTTGATCTCTGGCAGAGAAAGATTTGTCCAGAGTAAGAATGAGACTGCCGCAACAGCTGCAACTAAGCCGGATAACTTAGCTATCACTTGCGCACGATCTCGAATACTTCCAGCAGTCTTGAGGGAAAGAAATACAGCGCCATGTGTAATGAACACTGTCAGAGTCACTACCCCGCCTAATAAGGCATATGGGTTTAACAAATTGAAGAATCCACCGGTGTACTCAATCGAGCCACTTGCTGCTTTTTCAAGTGGCACACCTCGCACGATGTTTGCAAAAGCTACGCCCCATAACAACGCTGGAATCAAGCTGCTAATGAAGATTGCCACATCCCAGCGCTGACGCCATTGCGCTTTGCCGTACTTGCTGCGATATTCAAAAGCGACACCGCGCACAATTAGCGAAACCAGAATAAGAAATAACGGCAAATAGAAGCCACTAAATAAAGTCGCATACCATTCTGGGAATGCGGCAAATGTGGCTCCGCCGGCAACTAGTAACCAAACTTCATTACCGTCCCAGACTGGGCCAAGAGTCGTAAGTACTGCGCGACGATCGGCTTCGTTTTTTGAAACGAACGGCAACAAGATGCCGACGCCGAAATCGAAACCTTCAAGGATGAAGTATCCGATCCAGAGAACTGCGATTAGTAAGAACCAAGTGCTTTGAAATGTCATTTTCTATTCCTTTCCTGCAGTCCTAGTAACTCATCACGAGTTTTTGCTGGTCAGATCCACCGAGTTCTGGATCTGCATAATCCAATTCTTCGGAAGGTCCGTTCTTGATAACTTTAAGAATCAAACCGACTTCAATAAAAGCCAAGATTCCGTAAAGCAATGTAAAGACGATCATGGTGAATAACACTGCGCCAGCAGATACCACTTGGCTTACGCCATCTTCAGTTCGAATCAATCCGAAGACCGCCCAGGGTTGTCTGGCAGTTTCAGTGAAGATCCAACCAAATGAATTAGCTAGAAGCGGAATAAATGGCAACGAGATCATAGCTGGTGCAAACCAACGACCATGAGGAGTGCCGCCACGACGCATCTGCCATAAAGCCAGAAGTGCGAATAGCGCGCCGAGGAATCCAAAACCGATCATTAATCTAAATGACCAATATGCCAATGGAATATTTGGGGTGTAGTCGCCTGGACCAAATTCTTGGTCGTACTTAGCTTCTAGATCATTTACACCTTCGACTACGCCATTGAAATTTCCAGTTGACATAAATGAGAGAACTGAAGGAATATCGATTTGGAATACCGACCTTGAACCATCGAGAGTTCCGATCGTAAAGACCGAGAAAGGCGCTGTTTCAGTGGTGTCATAGAGCGCCTCAGCTGCTGCCATCTTCATTGGTTGTTGCTCGGTCATTATTCGCGCAGTGATATCACCAGAGACGCTGACCATAACAATGCTTATCAACATTGTGACCAAGCCAAGTTTTAAAGTACCGCGCGCCATTTCGATATCTTTTTTCTTAATGATTAACCAAGCTGAGATTCCAGCCATGAATGCTGCGCCAGTAAATGCCGCTGATGGAATAGTGTGGAAGAAAGTTGCCAGCGCTGTGTTCTGAGTTAGCACTGCTTTGATATCGATAAGTTCGGCGCGATTCTTAGCTTCGTTATAGATGTACCCAACTGGATGTTGCATCCAAGCATTAGCAGCCAAAATGAAGTAGGCCGAAAGTAAAGTTCCGGTTGCAGCAATCCAGATTGAAGCCAGATGAAGTTTCTTGGGCAGTCGATCCCAACCGAAAATCCAAAGACCTAAGAAAGTACTTTCTAAGAAGAAAGCTAATAGTCCTTCCATCGCCAGTGGCGCACCAAATATGTCGCCGACGAATCGAGAGTACGAAGACCAGTTCATGCCGAACTGAAACTCTTGCACGATGCCAGTAACTACACCGATGGCAAAGTTGATTAAGAACAACTTTCCAAAGAATTTAGTAGCGCGGAGATATTTCAACTTCGCGGTGCGATACCAAGCTGTATGCAGGCCAGCTACGAGAAAAGCCATTCCGATTGTGATGGGCACAAAGAGGAAGTGATAAACGGTTGTGATAGCGAATTGCCATCGGGCCAGATCTAGTGAATTCATAGATCGATCTCCATTTCTAAAGAGGCTAAAACCTCTCGAGGCTTAGTTTCCGCTGGGAGGGACGATATCTGATATAAATTTCATGGGGCTGCCCCTCATGGGCGTAATTCACATTTTTGAGAACTTTTGATAACTAGAGTCGGCTTTTGGGCCGCTGGCTGAGCGTGATTCGCCTTAACAGGGGGTGGCAAGGTAACCTTTGCTCCTGCCTGAAGCAGCAAAGCTGTTTTGGCGCATTACTCGTTTTTGAACGAATAACTAATAAGGAGCACGACCATGGCAGCAAACTGCGATATCTGTGGCAAAGGCCCAAGCTTTGGAAACAAAGTTTCGCACTCACAGGTAAAGACTCGTCGTCGCTGGAATCCAAATATTCAGCGCGTGCGCACCCTAGTAGCAGGCGCAACTAAGCGTCAGAACGTATGTACCTCTTGCCTTAAGGCTGGCAAAGTAACTCGTTAATCTCTTTTTTTAATCGAAATGGCGCCAGGTATCTGGCGCTTTTTCATTTCCCCGAATAGTTAAGCCGCTGCCACTTTTAACTTGGCCGATTAACAAACCAGGTAAATCATGGCCAGTTGCCATGAACACATGATCTTCGCCGCCACCTAAGACCAAATCAGATATTGAAATTCCTAACTCATGACTCAGCGCGCGTAACTCAACGAACTCGGTTGCCGCATCAAATAGTTTGAGATCTATTACAAACTCAACATTTGAAGCAACCGCCATTTGTTCGGCTTGGGTCATAAGGCAATCGCTGATATCACTCATCGCCGTCGCGTTTGCTAAATTTGCGGCGTAGGCATAATTAAGAGTTGGTGCACGGAAAGCAGCAACTGCGCGCTTAGCTGATTCAGATTCGATTGCTAAACCTTTATCGAGAATAGCTAAACCGGCACGCGACCAACCTGGCACATTAGAAAGATAAATCTGATCACCAACTTGTGCTCCACTACGCAAGATCGCAGTTTCTACTTCACCCAATGCTGTAATCGCAATTGTTATGTTGGCACCTTTAGCAAGATCTCCCCCGACAACGGCGGCACCAACTAAGTTAGCCTCGAACAAAATTCCGTCAGCTAAGCTCTTAATCCATTCCAGCTCTTCATCTCCGGTTAGCGACACAGCGACAACTAAGAAGGTTGGCTTTGCACCCATGCTCAATACGTCAGCCAAATTTGCCGCAGTAATCTTGCGACCGATTTCAAAAGCACTCGACCATTCCAGTCGAAAATGAACTCCTTTGACCGCCATATCCGTTGTGATAACCGTACGGTTTGAAGTGCGAATAACCGCGGCGTCATCGCCAATGCCCACTTCTAGATTTGGATTACTGCTCGCAAAAACTTGCGCCAATAGCGCGATAACTTCGCTCTCAGTAAAAGCCATGCGGTAATTCTATTCCCGCCAGATATCCACTAGAGAATTAGAGGCGAAATGCGCTACCTTTCTCACTTAGTTCAACGCAATAAGGAGACCAAAATGTCAGTACAGGCCTACATCTTGATTCAGACCGAAGTTGGAAAAGCGGACAGTGTCGCTAAATCCGTTTCGGCGATCGCTGGCGTAACTCTGGCTGAAGGTGTTACTGGTCCTTACGATGTAATCATGCGTGCTGAGGCACCAAGCATGGAAGATTTTGGTCGCATGATTCTTTCAAAGGTGCAGGGCGTCGCTGGCATTACTCGCACCCTGACTTGCCCAGTAACTTCTTACTAATATTTAGTTAACTTAATTGCCGATTAATTACCTAGCGGTCCGTTAGTTCTGCGCTTGGCAGTATCGATCAGCGCTTGCACAATCTGCTCATAACTTTTTCCGGTTGCTGCCCACATTTTTGGAAAGACTGAAGTAGCCGTAAATCCAGGCATGGTGTTAATTTCATTAATCACAACTTCGCCGGCATTGGTATAAAAGAAATCTACTCGAGCTAATCCACTACAGCCAAGAGAAGTGAATGCATCAAGCGACGCCGCACGAATTGCATCACTAGCACTTACTGGAATATCGGCCGGAATAATGATGTCAGTAGCGCCATCTAAGTATTTAGCTTCGAAATCATAAAACTCAAACTTTGAATCAATTTTAATTTGGCCAACTTTAGAAGCCTGCGGTTTTCCTTCAATTTCTAAAACTGCACATTCAATTTCTAAGCCAACGACTGCACTTTCGACCATGGCTTTTGGATCAAAGCGATGCGCTTCGGTAATCGCAATTGCTAATTGATCAGCGCTCTTAACTTTAGTAGTGCCCCGACTCGAACCACCACGAGCTGGTTTTACAAAGAGCGGGTAGCCGAGAGCATCGGCTTTCTTCTGCCATTCTGAATTGTCACTGCTCCATTGCGTTGCAGTTACGGTAAATCCGTCGGCAACTTTCAAGCCGTGAGCTGCAAAAATTGGTTTGGCAAATGACTTATCCATCGCTACCGCTGAAGCTAAAACACCACTACCAACGTAAGCAATATTGGCGCTTTCAAAGAAACCTTGGATAGAACCATCTTCGCCATATGGACCATGCAGTGTCGGGAAAACTACATCGACGTTAAGCGCTTTTCCAGCAACGCTAAATCCAGCAACATCTGCCACCACAGTCGGTGCGTTTCTTGGGACTTCAGGTAATTTTCCATCAGCAATACTTAGTTGGTGAGTTTGTGGAACTAAAACCCACTTGCCCTCTTTGGTAATGCCAATTAGTAAAACGTCATATTTTGTGCGATCAATCGCGGTTAAGACTCCCCCAGCCGATAAGCAGGAAATCTCGTGTTCAGAGCTGCGACCACCGAATACAATCGCTATCGTCTCTTTACTCATTTAATGAAGTTTTCTGACTCGGTGCTGATCTTCATTAAGCGATCCATGGCCGCTTGCGGGCTTAATAGGCCTTTAATCAAATCGGCTACGGCCTCAATAATTGGCACTTCAACACCAACGCGGTGTGCAACCTCAATGACCGCACTTGCTGAGGCCACGCCTTCAACCGTGCGCGAGAAATGTTGGCGGGCATTTTCATAGCTACCACTACGACCAATTGCTTCGCCAAAGGTGCGGTTGCGTGAAAGCGGTGAACCACAAGTTGCTACCAAGTCGCCCATGCCAGCTAAACCAGCTGCAGTTAACGGTTCTGAGCCATGTGCTGCGCAGAGTCGTGCGACTTCATTTAATCCGCGGGTAATAATCATTGCTTGGGTATTTTCGCCAAGATCTAAACCGATAGCTATACCAACAGCTAACGCGATTACATTCTTTACTGCACCAGCTAATTCGCAGCCCATTACATCTGTTGAGGTATAAACCCGGTAATACTTGGCCTTAAAAATTTCTTGAAGCTCTTTTGCTAGCTCAATTGATTGTGAAGCTACCACCGCTGCTGCTGGCTGGCGTAAAATTAATTCATCAGCCAAGTTAGGTCCAGTAATAACTGCAATTTTACGATTAGGCAGAATCTCTTCGATGATCTCACTCATACGCATCTGAGTCGAAATTTCAATGCCTTTTAAAGTACTGATAATTACTTCATCGCCTTTAAACAACGGCTTTAGTTCGATTAATTTACCGCGCAAACTTGGGGCGGGAATTGCTAAAACAATGTATTTCGAGTGGGCGAAAGCTTCGTTGATATCGCTTGTCGCTTTAAGCGACTCTGGCAAAACTTGGCTACCTAGATATTTAGTGTTGGTATGAGTCGCATTGATCTCAGCAACAACTCCCTCGCTGCGACCCCAGAGTAAAACGTCATTAGCGCCATCAACTAGTACCTGGGCCATCGTGCTTCCCCATGCGCCTGCACCTAGTACCGTTACTTTTGCCATTACTTGCGCTTCTTCTTGTAGTTGCCAGTGCGAGGAAGCGCAGAGTTATGTGGATCAAAAATTTCGACCGGACGCTTTTCGCCGCGAAGTTCTTCTAGGATCAAAGTAATGGCTGCCATTGCATACGCAGTCGCTTCAGCCATTGCCTCGGGATCTCCTTCTTTGCCATACCACTTACTAAAATCTAGTGGTGCGCCAGCCTTAACCTGCAATTTCGTGCGTGGAAAGAGTTTAATTTTCTTGCTGTAAGCAGGCAAGACTTCTTGAGCTCCCCATTGTGCGACCGGAATAACTGGCGCTTTAGTCATTACGGCAAGTCGAGCTAAACCAGTCTTGGCAACCATTGGCCAATAATTCGGGTCTCGAGTTAACGTGCCTTCAGGATAAACACCCAGCATGTGACCAGCTTTTAAGAATGCACGAGCGTGAACTAGTGCGGCCCCAGCATCTTTAGTTTCGCGTTCAACCGGCACTTGGCCAGCTTTTCGCAGAATTAATCCAATAACTGGCACTCTGAAAATAGATGCTTTGCCCAAGAATCTTGGTGCGCGACCGTTCTTATATAGAAATCGGGCAAAAACTAGCGGGTCGTAATATGAGATGTGATTGCAACAAACAATTACTGGACCGCTCTTGGGAATATTGTGCGCACCTTGCCAATTATGTTTTGAAATCAGATTCATAATTGCAATGGCAACTCTAGAGAAAATTGCAAAAGATGCATTGTTGCCGAGTGGATTACCTTTTGGTGGCGCGTAAGAAATATTTAGTTGCGCACTTTCCATAGGTCTTATCTTAGTTTAAAAAGGAATAAAAAACGGGGCTACCTCGAAAGGCAGCCCCGTTAATTTTTTCTAAATTACTTCTTTTTCTTCTTCGCTGCTGGCTTCTTCTTAGCTGGAGCCTTCTTTGCAGCAACCTTCTTCGCTGCTGGCTTCTTAGCTGCAGCCTTCTTCTTTGCAGGAGCCTTCTTAACAGCCTTCTTCGCTGCTGGCTTTGCAACTGGCTTTGCTACAACTACGACTGGCTTTGGAGCTGGTCCTAGCTTGCGCTCGCCTGAGATTGCATCCTTTAGACCCTTTGCAGGTAAGAAGCGAGGCTTCTTCATTGCTTTGATCTTGATTGTCTCGCCAGTAAATGGGTTACGACCCATACGTGCTTTGCGATCCACCTTCTTGAACTTGCCGAAGTCATTGATCATGACGTCTTCGCCAGCAACCATGTTGCGAACGATTGTGTCAAAAATAATGTCTACTGCGTGTGAAGCTTCTTTCTTGCTGCCGTTGAAGTGTGGGGCCAACGCGGCAATGAATTGTGCCTTATTCATTTAAAATCCCCTTATTTACGCTAAAAGTTAAGCAATTGCCTAACGCACTCGCAAAGTTACGCAGAACAATGGGGTGAGTCCAATATCAATGAGGGCGTGTCGCGAAAATAATTTTTCTCGAAACTTGTGAAAAACCCATTAATTATGCGTAAAAAACTCTGTATTAGAACTTTAGAGTTTTACCTTTTGCATCTCACCCTCTGCCATTTGAACGTCAAAACCAGCGTAATTCACCCCTTTAAAGCGCGAACTGGCAACGTCTTTGGTTTATGAACGGCACGCGAGGCTTCAAAAGTATCGATGAAATCACTATTTGCCAGCGTTAAACCGATGTCATCAAGACCCTCCATTAAGCGCCAGCGCACATAATCATCGATCTCAAATGCGATGCTTTGGACGCCATAGGCAACGGTCTTGGCTTCTAAGTTAACGGTGATCGCCAGGGCTGGATCAGCTTCGATTGCCACCCAAAGATCTTCGACTTCGCTTTGGCTTAGCAGAATTGTTAGCAAGCCACCTTTTTGAGAATTGCCTCGGAAAATGTCTGCAAAACGTGAAGAGATGACGACTTTGAAGCCGTAGTTCTGTAGCGCCCACACTGCATGCTCGCGTGATGAGCCGGTTCCAAAGTCAGCACCTGCAACCAAAATAGTGCCGTTCTTAAATTCTGGTTGATTTAAAACGAAGTCTGGATCGCTACGCCAAGCAGCAAAGAGGCCATCTTCGAAACCGCTACGGGTAACTCGCTTTAAATAAACGGCCGGAATGATTTGGTCGGTATCAACATTGCTGCGACGTAGTGGAACACCAGTGCCAACATGAGTTACAAATTTATCCATTTTGAATTCTCCTTATAGATCTGCTGGTGATGAAAGAGTTCCGCGAAGTGCGGTCGCTGCCGCAACTAGTGGGCTAACCAAGTGGGTGCGACCACCCTTACCTTGGCGGCCTTCGAAGTTACGGTTTGAAGTAGAGGCTGAACGCTCTTCTGGTTTCAACTGATCTGGATTCATTCCCAGACACATTGAGCAACCAGCGTTGCGCCATTCAGCACCAGAATCAATAAAGACTTTATCTAGCCCTTCAGCTTCGGCTTGCAAACGAACTCGCGCACTACCTGGCACAACTAACATGCGAAGTGAAGTTGAAATCTTCTTCCCTTTAAGAATTTCAGCCGCTGCACGTAAATCTTCAATGCGACCATTGGTGCAAGATCCTAAGAACACAGTGTCGATAGCTACGCTCTTCATTGGTTGACCTGCCGTTAAACCCATATAAACCAGGGCTCGTTCAGCTGCGCCACGCTCTTCGGCATCAGCTATATCGGCTGGGTTTGGCACGTTTGCATTCAAGAAAATTCCTTGGCCTGGGT
>Ga0247844_1002221_pt1 | contig 32422 bp, 30 predicted proteins | sample LaCtaG_FD_192421 | JGI IMG/M metagenome (GOLD analysis project Ga0247844, IMG submission 192421) | Freshwater microbial communities from meromictic Lake La Cruz, Castile-La Mancha, Spain - LaCruzMarch201714.5m_1 | ecosystem: Environmental > Aquatic > Freshwater > Lake | place: Spain: Castile-La...
CAAGCGGAATTTCAAAAGAATAGTTGGTACAAAAATTCAAAATTAGAACTAACTGACAAGCCTGTCGGGGGAAAATCCTCGTCTCCAAAAAAAGTTACTTATAGGGCAATTGGATAAAAATTAAAAAGATCCACGCCAACATTGATAATATTGTTTTTAAGTTCAATTACCCGAGTCGAATTTGTCGTTCTTGAAAATTCTTTAATGCTCTCTCCCTTCTTTAAAACTTTCCATTTTTCATGAACATGTCCACAAATCGTTTGATAGTTGGGGTGAGCATCAATAGGTCGGTGAGTGAGGTAAAAATTTTCAGATCGATATTTAATTAATAGCTGCTTATAAACTTCAATTTCTCCACATCCTCCTTGAGAACTTGCTTCATGAAGGGCGCTCTTTCGGTCATGGTTCCCGAGGATAAAAAACATCTTTTTAAAGTGAAGCTGTGGAAGGATTTGAATGTATGCATTTTTTGACATAGAAAAATCACCCAAATAAAAAACAAGGTCGTTAGAAGAAACAAGCTCATTCCATCTAGAAATGAGTGCCTCATCCATTTCAGAAACAGATTCAAAGGGACGATTGCAGTATTTAATAATATTGGCGTGCATGAAATGAGCATCGCTACTAAACCATATATTGCCGTAGAGCTTTAATATCTCATCGTCGATATCAAAGATTTTTTCTAGGCCATTTAAAATGGATTCTTCTCTTGTTTTCATAATTTTAAAGGGCACACCTTAGGCCCCCTTCGATTTTTAAAGAAAATGCTTATGGCAAACGGCCTCAATGTTGTTGCCGTCAGGATCAAGAACGAAAGCTCCGTAATAATCTTTATGATACTCTGGACGTAATCCTGGAGCTCCTTCTGAAATGCCACCAGACTTGAGAGCAATTTTATAAAACTCATTAACATCTTCTCTTGTTTGAGAAGGAAATGCGATATGAACATTTTTGGTAGCGGAGTCGTGTGCAGTTTGATTTAACCAGAAATGTGTTCGTTCATTTGTTCCGAAACCAATATGATCATCTCCCTCTACCCAAACTTTAAATCCAAGGAATTTCATAATGGGAATATAAAAAAGTTTACTTTTTTCAAAATCAGAAACTTCAAGACAGACGTGATCAAACATTTTTTTCTCGTTTAGATTTTTTTAATGACTAAGATTTTTTAGCAAAAAAAAAGCCTCTAAAAAAGAGGCTTAAATATCTGGAATTTTGGTGGGCCCTACAGAACTCGAATCTGTGACCTCTACCATGTCAAGGTAGCGCTCTAACCAACTGAGCTAAGGGCCCAGATAATTCTTATGAATTATTAAACAAGTTGATCTTTTTTGTCAAAGTAATAATTGCTAACAATAATTTGTAACAATGAGTTGTTATTTAAAGCCTCTTTTCTTGAAAATAAAATGAGTTCCCCAGAATAAAAACCCCATACTGAAAATAAAATGAGGGATTTCTATCCAAAGACGGACATCGTCACTGACTTTTTGTTCAAAGACAAGGTCGCTACTTATCTTCGCTAAAATTCCAAGGTGAGGTAAAAGCCAATGAACGAGATGACCGATATAGTAAAGGAAATCAAGCTGCCCTATGTTTTTATTCACAAAACTAATTAAAGCGAGCGAAAAAAAGAGTACGATGAAGCCAGAAATTTGCCCAAAAAGAATAGACCAAAAAGAGGCGATTGTTGTGACCGCAAAGATAGAAAGGGCCGTCACTAAAAGGGCCAAAATTGAGCTTAAATTGATCGGAAAGGTGGGACTATGGATAAGGAAAGCGGCCATCATAAAATAGAGGATTAGGTGAAAAAACCACACCATCAGTGTGGTGCCAGCAATTCTTAAAAAAAGATAATTTTCAGAACGAATAGGGAAAGCGAGAATTTGCTCAGCAAGCCCGTAGCGGGTATCGCTTTTGAGGCAATTCATCCCTAAAAGGGCCGTCATTAGGCCTGTCCAAACTGAAGAAATAAAATAATAAAAATAAAGGTCAAGTTGAGGAAGGCCCGTTGGATTAAATTGTAAAGAGATGGCCTTAAAAAATGAGCGCCCGGCGATCATCACTAAAACGGAAGAAACAAGAAGCACCCAAAATGTTTTATTACGAATTTCTTTTTGAAAAGAATTGATAAAAATAGTTTTGGCAATTTGTTTTTTCATGCGCCCCCCTTAACTAATCCATAGAAAGCATCTTCTAAGCTTGAATGTGTTCCGACCACTTCGGCAACAGTTCCTGAACGTAAAAGTTGCCCTTCACTAATAATCGCGACCTCATCTGCAAACTTTTCAACTTCCGAAAGGATATGGGAATTAATAAAGATCGTTTTTCCTTGGGCCTTAATAATTTGAAAAACGTCTTTGATTTCCTTGATTCCAATCGGATCAAGTCCTGAAAAGGGTTCATCAAGAATAAACAAATTAGCAGGCGACATAAAAGTGCAGGCCATACCGGCACGTTGAAGTTGCCCCTTTGAAATTTCTGAAATTTTACTTTCAAGAATTTCTGAAATTCCAATGAGCTTTATAATCTCGAGTTTTTTGGCTTCGAGTTCAGCTTTTTGAAGGCCATACATATTGCCATAAAATTCAAGGGCACCACGGACTGTGTAGTAAGGATAAAAATAAAATTTTTCGGGAAAGTAGGCAAGGCCTTCTCTTGAAGACGCTTTTGTATGCGTTTTGTCATTGATGAAAATATGGCCTTCTTTGATGTCCACTAAATTTAAAACTGATTTAATAAGCGTTGTTTTTCCAGCACCATTCGGTCCTAGAAGGGCAAAAATTTTCCCACAAGGCACAGTTAAATCAATGCCCTTTAAAACATGTTTTTTGTCGTAGTATTTATGAAGCTGACTGATTTTTAAAACAGGGGTTGAATCCATTAAATTTTACCTTTGTTTTTATAGTCATCAAAAGTGACTTGGAGAGTTTGTTCCAAATTCCACTGATAGTTTATTGATAATAACTCATCGGCCTTATTGGAAGAACAAATCCAAGCAGGCGCCTTGAGCTCCATGGCCTTGTCAGGTGTGAGGCGAAAATTAAAATCGGGATACATAAAGTGAATGAAGCGATTAATAATGGCCGCCAAAAAAATAATAAAATTAGGGAGTATTATTGTAAAACGCTTTGCCGGTTTAAGAAGGTTTGTTACGCGCGCGATAAGTTCATTATAAGTAAAAGGCCTAGGATGAGCGACGAAAAAAATCTCTGGGCCCTTTTTTTTCGGATTATAAAGAAGAGCTTTATTAATGGTATTAATCAAATCAAAAACGCAAACAAAACTAAATTCTTTATGTTGGCCGTCGAGTCCTGGAATAATAATCAGTCCTTTTTTGACCATCGTAAAAAAATCAACCATCGCCTCATCGCGAGGGCCAATAATGATAGGAGGACGGATAATTGTTTTTTTCCAACTTGCGGGAGCTATTTTATCAAAATAAATTTCGGCCAAATGTTTTGAGTGGCCGTAATGACCTATAGGATGGGCCTTATCCTCTTCTTTTAGTGGTTTTTTCTTTTGTGAAGGGCCGGCTGCTGACAATGAAGAAATAAGACAAAACCGTAAGGTTTGCGGAAACATGATCGCCAGATCATCAAGAAGTTGTTTTGTTGCTCTTGAATTGACATCATAAAAATCTCGAGGATTAAAAGAATGAACAATGCCTGCATTATGAATGACAGCATCAAGATCATGAGGAAGTTTTTTTATCCATTCATGAGGATGCTCAGACTGAAGATCGCCCATGATGGGTTTTGCAGGAAGATTCAGTTTTTTAAATTTTTCTTCATCGCGAACTAAGGCCAAAATTTCATGGCCTTCTTTGGCCATTAATTCGACAAGGTGTGAACCTAAAAAGCCTGTGGCCCCAGTAATAAGAATTTTCATAATGTTTTTTCAAAGATCCTGTATGTTTTATAAATTTTTGCCCCCATCTGTTCGAGAGGACGATTCATCATTTTGTTGGTTTCTAAAATCCAACTCATTTCGACTTCTTTATATTGCTCTAATTTTTTCTCATGCACAACTTTTGTTATCTGCGTATAAAGAAGAGGGGCCAATCCCGCATTTTGGTAAGCTTTTTTTATCCCAAGAGTAATGATGCGCATACGATTCATATATTTTTTGCGCCTTAGAAATTTGAAAATTCCAAAGGGAAGAAGTTTTCCACTTGGGATTTGTTTGAGGGCCTGATGAAGATCAGGAAGAGAAACAAGAAAACCGACGGCCTGCCCTTTTACTTCGACAAAAATAACAAGATCTGGGTCCAAAACTAGTTTTAGGCCATGAGAAGTGTGAATGAATTCCTCGCGACTCATTGGAACAAAACCCCAGTTTTTTTCCCAAGCGTCGTTGTAAATTTCAAACATGAGTTCAACTTCACGATCAAAATTTTTAAGATCAATAGGACGATAAGTGATCTCATCTGATTTTTCTTTGCGCTCGCTGATGCGTAAAATTCGCTCGGGCATCTTCGTACTCGTACTCATGTTCCAAGCAAAAAGATCCATGGCCTTGGCGTGGCCAAGTTTTTCGATGATCTCTTTGTAGTAAGGATGATTATAGGTCATCATCACTTGAGGATCGTCGTTAAAACCATCAATAAGAAGACCACATTCTTGATTGCTTGAAAGATTCATCGGGCCACGAATGATTGTCATGTTTTCTTGCCGGCCATAATCTTCTACTGTTTTAAAAAGTAGGCCCGCCACTTCAAGATCATTAATGCATTCAAAAAACCCCCAAAAGGCGCATAATTCATTATGAAAAGAGTTGTGGGCCTCATTGATTGTTCCGACAATACGTCCGACAGGGGCGCCATCCTTGTAGGCAATCCATTTCTTACAACGTGCTGTTTTAAAAAATGGATTTTTAGGACTAAAAAGTTCTTTTTGCTCGAGGCGAAGAGGGGGGACCCAATGAGGAAGGGAGGAATTAATAATCCAGGCAACTTCCAAAAAAAGATTAAAATCTTTTGAATTTAAGACTTCTTTTATCGTTAGACTTGGCATCGGAAAATCCGCTTATTAATGGCGGCCGTTCGGAATGTCGAAAGCTTTTTTGGCCTTCTCAAAAACTTCCAAAACGTAGGTAAGATCTTTTTTATTATGCGAAGACATATAGCTTGTTCTGATAAGCGCATCTTCTGGGTTTACGGCCGGAGTTATGACTGGTGTTGCAAAAACGCCGTGCTCTTGGAGAAATTGAGTCACTTGCATGGCCTTTAATTCATCACCAATAAAAATGGGGATGATAGGCGTTTGAGAATTGAAAGTGTAAAAACCAATTTCTTTGAAACCTTTTTGCATGAAGTTGACATTTTCCCACAAATTTTTAAGGACGCTTTCATCACGCTGAACGACGTCGATGCAGGCAGAAACGGTTGCAACGGCAGAAGGAGGCATTGAGGCGGAAAACATAAAAGAACGTGCGCTATGTTTGATGAAATCGATAATTTCACTTCTTCCTGAAATAAATCCACCGATGGATGCGAAAGATTTTGAAAACGTTCCCATGTTAAGGTCAACATCATTTGTAAGACCAAAATGGGCCATTGTGCCTCGCCCTTGAGGGCCAATCACACCTAGTCCATGAGCATCGTCGACATAAACCATCACTTTATATTTTTTAGCGAGCTCTATAACTTTAGGGAGATTGATAATATCTCCCGTCATCGAAAAAACACCGTCCGCAATAATCATCGTTCTTTCAAAACGAGAAACGTTTGTTTCAAGTTGGTCTTCTAAATCGGCCATGTTGTTGTGCTTGAATTTGAAATTGGCCGCGCGTGAGAGGCGCTGAGCATCGATAATGGAAGCATGATTTTCAGCATCAGAGATAAAACAATCTTTCATGCCTATCGTTGAACTGATCGACCCTAAATTTGTTTGCATTCCTGTCGAAAAAACGAGGGCACTTTCATGGCCTACATACTTGGCAAGTTTTTCTTCAAGTTCTTCATGAATCGTTAAATTACCATTAAGAAAACGTGAACCTGTGCAACCAGTTCCAAATTTTTCAATGGCCGTAATCGCTGCTTCTTTAACATAAGGGTGGTGAGTGAGGCCCAAATAGTTATTTGAACCAACCATGACTTGACGTTTTCCTTTAACGGTCACTGTCGAGGCATCGGTTGAATCAATCGCTCTAAAGAAGGAATAAAGATTCGCCTCTTTGAGTTGTCGAGCTTTTTGGAGGATTTTGCTATTAGTGAAGGACTCAATATCAATCATAAGTCTCTGTTTTGTTTGAGTTATTGTTCTAATGTGGCGCTAAGTTATCTTTCTTTGTGACTCTCGTCAACCAAAACATGTCAGGGATGGTAAAAACTGGAAAAACAATTTATAAAGAGAGTCATGCAAGATTATATTTTTTATAGCTTTTGGTCGCAATTACATCTTCTTGGAAAAATACTAGTCGTTAGTCTAAGTTTGGCCATTTGTTCTTTGCGCTCCTTCTTCTTTTATTTTAGCGAGGATTTTGAAAAATACTTTCGCTCCACCGCGCTTGGAATTGAGTTGGCCCTTGTCTTTTGGCCTGTTTTTCCTTCCTGCATTATTCGAGGAAGAGTTGATCTTGCGACGTGGTTTATTTTTCCTTTGCTCTTTGGACTGGGAAATTTAGCGCATTTTCTTTTTCTTTCATTTTTTAAAAAGAACTTCCCTTTAAGAGATTTTTCTTCTGCCGCCGTTTTGGCCCTTTTTTTTGTCCCTTGGTTGCCTGTCTCCGGAAATTATCTTCAATCGGCCCAACTCATTTGGGCCGCACTTGTTTTCAGTTTCTTTTTTTCTTCTGATAGAGGGAATTATAAAATTTACTTTTTAGGACTTCTTTTTCTTCCCTTTTTCATTTCATTTTTTGGCCTTTCCTTGCCGTCACAAATTCCTTTTTGGCTTGCTTTTTTGATCGGGGTTTGGACCTACGGACTTTTTTTAGAAATGCTTGTGCTTTTTAGTTTTTTTCCTGAAGGCAAAAAACGTTATTTTCCCGCCTTACTCGCTTTTGTTTTTACTTTGTCAGCGTCTCTTTATTACGCCTAATCCTTTTGCCTAACACTTTCGTCTAGGGTATATTTAGGTCAAATTTTCTAAAACTTAGCTGGAGGTTTTTCATGGCAGTCGCAAAAGAAACCATTATTACGAATTTTAAGTTGAAAGGAAGAGAAATTCTTTCTTCGTATGCAAATTTTACTTTAGAAGGTGAGATCACCGCTCGAGTGAAAAGAGGAAAAGATTCTTGGGACATCATTGAAAGAAACGGTATTGCTAAAGGAACTTCTGATGGCGAATACGAAGCAGTTTATATTCCAAATGATAAAGCGATTAAATCAATGGAAAAAAACATTGCCAAGCTTCTTCCTAAAAAAGTTGTCATTAAAAAACCACAAGACATTCTTGATGCTTGTGTTGAATTCGATTTAAAGCTTGTAGAAAAGGCCGGGCCTAATAAGAAAATTTGGGGTGGAAATGCTTGCTTAGCAGCTTCAACAACTTTCTTTCAAACTCTTCTTAAAGCTTCTGGTTACGAAGCTTGGGAACTTCTTGCTCCTAAAAATGCGAAGACTTTTTATTTCCCCAATATTGCTTTCAATATGGTTTGCGGTGGAGAGCACGTTCCTGGGACAAAGCAAGACATTCAAGAAATGTTTTTCTTTCCTATGAAATCAAAAAGTGTGAAAGAAGTTTTCGAAACAGGGACGAAATTTTTCCGTCAATTTGAAAAAAATCTCGTTCGCGATAATCTCCCAACAGGAACAGCTAAAGAAAGAGGTTTCGTTTTCCCAGTGAAAGATAACTATGAAGGCCTTGAGCGCATTAAAGAATGCGCAAATCAATTAGGTCTTAAAGAAGATGAATACGCTCTTGGAACTGATAATGCTTTTTCGGAAATTCAAAAAGGCGAAGAACTTCGTAAAGCGAATCGTTATAATATGCGTTTTTCTGGCCAAGGCGAAAAATCACGTGAAGAGCTTATTGAATTTAACTATTCGATCGTTAATTCTGCACCTAACTTTGTGACGATGGAAGATCCAGGAAGCGAGCACGACCCTGAAGCTCATAGAATGATGACTGAAAAATATGGTGATCGCGTTCAAATCGTTCTTGACGATGCGGCCGTCACGCAAATGCGTTTTATTCTTCCTTTCCTCGCCGCTCCAGAAAGAAAAAATCGTTGTGGAAACTCTGTTTTAATTAAGCTGAATCAGGCCGGTACTTTTACGGAAACTCGTTTAGCTTCAGAAATTGTTTTAGGTCTTGCTGATCCAAAACTTGTTGAGAAATTTTTAACAGCAAGAAAAGATCTTAAAATTGTTCTTGAGCAACTTAAAGCTATTGGGGTGAAGTCTATCGATCAGGCCGTGGCGAACATCAAGAAAAATGGTTTTACAGCTTTCTTTTCACATCGATCCACTGAAGGCTCTTCAGAATTTCTTCCTTATATGCCTCTTATTTATGGGGCCGTGACAAGAAAAATTTGGTTTAAGGCCGGCGCTCCTAATGGAGAAAGAAATCTTCAAAACTACAATCCTCTCCTTCGCGCTGAAGAGCAAATGAAAGCGCGTAAGATGAAAACTGTTGTGGCAGGTTTTGAAGGGCTTCCTAATGAAGTAAAAGTTCCTGCTTACTCTAAAAGTAAAAGCAAAGTTAAAGCTTAATCGTATTTTTTAAAAGGGAGAAAACGATGAAAAGATTATTATTCGTATTTTTTGTTTCGTTGATGGCCGTTTCATGTGTGAATTTGAAAGGCGAGTTAAATGTGTTGCAGGCGTTTGATGTGAAGACTAAATCCGGTCTTTTTAATCACGACAAAATGATTAAGCTTGAAAGTGGAATTTATGGTGCTGAGTTAAAATTAGTCAGTGAGAAAAAATTAAAATTAGTTTTGAAGCCAGCTGACGGGAAAGAAATCACCATTCCAATAAAATCAGAAAATGATTTAAACATTCCAACTCAAGGTGATTTTACGATTCTTGGTTCTACTATTGATCAGTTATTTGATATTGAAGGCCACATCGTTACTACTGTGACAACAGGGCCACAAGTTCAAACTTCAGAAGCTTGTACAATCCAGTACGTTCAACCTGTTTGTACTGTGATTAATCACGTGTATCAGTGTCATGATCAGACAGTAACTTACCCTGGAAGACGTTATGTCACTTATCACATGGTCTATACGGCCCGTGATCTTGATTTAAATTTCGTAAATTCAGAGAAGCTTACTCTTGCTCAGTTAGGAAGTTCTGGTACTGAGGCCAAGAGAGTTGATGAGTACATAGGCCCATGCTATCAATAGCTCGTTAGAATTTAGATTTAGAATTTAATAAATTATTTTTAAAATTCGGCCCCTTGAAAAAGGGGCTTTTTTTTAGTTTTTTTAAGTCAAACATCGGGTAGTCAAAACAGAATATTGTCAATTTTTATATTTAAAATTTTTAATTTTTAATAAATCATTTATACTTAAGAAAAGTTTATCTTCTTAATTTTTAAATGAAGGTTACAGGAGTTTTATGTTTGGTTTATCAAAGCAAGTTTTAGGTCTTTTAGGTATTATTTTTCTATTTCTTTTTTCAGGTATTCTTTTCTTTTTTCAAAAATCTCCTGTGGGTTTTTTCATTCCTCTCAGTCTTCTTTTATTATCTTTTTTTGCTTTATGGGCCTATTGGGGACAAAAATCAAGTATGAATGCCCTTTATGAAGAGCTTAAAACTCTTAAAAATGCGGTCAAAGAAGGCCGCACTCAATTTCGTGCTTCAGAGCTAAGTGTCGCTCCTGAATTTCGCCCTTTAATTAAGTGGTGTAACGAAATCATTACGCTCAATCGCGATCCCATTAATGAGGCCCTCACTGTTATTGAAAAAATGTCGATGAATGATTTTACAAAAGAGGTGAAGGGCGACTATGCCGGGGAACATGTTCTTTTAAAAGATGCAGTCAATAGAACAGTAAAGTCTTTAAATGAAATTTTAGGACAAGTTGGGGGGGCGGTCGATCAGGTTCGTGATGGTTCAACTTTGGTGGCAAATACCTCTCAGGAGCTTTCTCAAGGTTCAACTGAATCGGCGGCCTCTTTAGAAGAGATTAGTAGTACAATGACTGAAATTGGTTCGCAAATTAAGACAAATTCCAAGTTTGCTGAAGATGCTAAAAATCATTCTGAAGAATCTCTTTTAAGTGCCAAGCGCGGAAATGAAGAAATGAAACGTATGCTCGTGGCGATGAATGAAATCAACGCTTCAAGTGTGCAGATTTCAAAAATTATAAAAGTGATTGATGAAATTGCTTTTCAAACAAATCTTCTGGCCTTGAATGCTGCTGTTGAGGCAGCAAGGGCCGGAAAGCATGGAAAAGGTTTTGCTGTAGTTGCTGAGGAAGTACGAAATTTGGCCGCAAGAAGTGCAAAGGCCGCGAAAGAAACAACTGAGATGATAGAAAGCTCAACAAAGAAAACAGTTGTTGGGACTGAGATTGCAAATGATACAGCAAAGGCCCTCGAAGAAATAATGACGAGTATTTCAAAAGTTTCAAATCTCATTAACGATATAGCAAAAGCTTCAGCAGAACAGTCAACAGGGGTTTCTCAAACTGTTTTGGCCCTTGGCCAGATTGATAAAGTGACTCAAAAAAATGCCTCTGTTGCTGAAGGGGCGGCCTCCATTTCTGAAGAATTGGCAGGCCAGGCCAGTGAACTTTTAAATACGATTAAGCGTTTTCGCCTCAAAAATGCTCAAACGCAAATGGATGATTCTGATGAACTTATTTCTTGGGGCCCATCTTACATGTTAGGTATCGATGCTATCGATGAGCAACATAAAAAACTTGTCGTTCTCGTTAACAAGCTTGATAAGGCAAGACGAAGTGGAGAAAACTTAAAGAATTTGATAGCTATCTTTGATGAACTTGTCAGTTATACGGCCGGTCACTTTTCTGATGAAGAGGCCTGGCAGGCCAAAGGGAATTATCCAGATTTAGAGGAACACAAAGTTCTTCATGGAAAACTTGTGAAACGTGTTCTTGCTTATGGAGAGGAGTTGAAATCTGGAAAACTTCAAGCTTCTGAACTTATGAGATTTTTAAGCGACTGGCTTGTCACTCATATTCAAGGAAGTGATTCTAAGTATGTTCCTTATGTCAAAAAAGTTGTTCGTTAAAATTGAGGTCGATTATAGATTTAATTATTTTTCTTAATCTCAATTTCTAAAAGTCTATCCATCATAAGAACAAGATTTCCAATTTGAGGTTTGGTGATTTGATCATTGGCACCTACTTGGTGACATTTTTCAATCATTTGGGTGTCAATGAGAGAAGAAAACATCACAACTGGGGCGGCCGTTTTAAATTCTTCTTTTAAACGTTTACATAAGGTAAGGCCGTCCATCATAGGCATTTCTATATCAAGAATAAAAATATCAGCAATCTCTGAAATTGGTTTTTTGGCGGCCAATGCTCTTTGAATATATTCGTAGGCCACTAAACCATTTTCGAAACTTTCTACTTGGACATAACCTGAAGATTGAAGTGTTTTATGAATCAGTGAACGAATCGTTGAAGAGTCATCGACATTAATGACTTTGACTGTTTCTCTTGTTTTATTAATCTGAATAACCGTGTTGTCATAAACTTCTTGAATGTTTGCTTCTGGGAAAAAATTGGCCATAATTTTTTCAAAATCAATAACGAGAATGTTTTTTTCTTTGCTGTTAAAACTTCCAAGAATGGCCGTGTCGTGTTTTTGAGCGATGTAATTTGAAATAGGAGTGAAGTCATTCCAGTTCATGCGATGAATACTCACAACGCCATCGACAAAAATGGCCACGCGAATATTATTAAAAGAAAGAAGAATCACTATGCGGCGATTGATACTGTCGTCGCCTGTTATATGAAGAATATCACTTAATTTTACCATGGGAATAATTTGATCATGGATTTTGATCATGTGTTTTACTTGTGACTGCATCTCAGGCATGTCGGTCACATGAGTCGGATCATATTGAACAATCGTTTGAACTTTAGCAACGTTGACGGCAAAAAACTGATTGCCTACATAAAACTCAAGCATCTCTACTTCATTCGTCCCACTATCAAGAAGGATTTTATTTTTTTCGCTTAGTTCCGTTGCATTATTCATGATGAATCCTTGTCTAAAAGTCTAACTAAAAGTGATAGGACTATCATATCGAAATATAAAAATAGGACTATAGGAAAATTTATTTTTTTTTGTAAGAAACAAGAAAAAGAAAACACTCAAGATTATGATTTTGAGACGCCTTTCAATACGTCTTTTCTTAATAACTATCTAAACATCCTACCTTAAATACCTACCTAAAAAAACGGCCCCAAAGTTGGGGCCGATCATTTTTCTCAGTTTTTTTACTTTTTACTTAAGACGTTTTTCGATACGCTCGAGTTCATCAGTCAGCTTTTTAGGAATATGATTTCCAAATTGAGCATAGTATTCGCGCGTCTTTTTTATTTCATCAAGCCATTCTTCTTTTTTGACTTCGAGAATTTTTTCTACATTGGCCCGAGGGATATCACTGCCGCTTAGATCTATTGCGTCGATTGTCGGTAAATTTCCAATGGCCGTTTCTTGCGCCTTTGCTTTTCCTTCAATGCGCTCACAAATCCATTTTAAAACGCGGGCATTTTCTCCGTAACCAGGCCATAACCATTTTCCTGATTCGTCTTTTCTAAACCAGTTGACAGTGAAACATTTTGGAAGTTTGTCACGCGTTGTTTTATCAGCAAAGCTTACCCAATGGGCGAAATAATCTCCCATGTTGTAGCCGCAAAAAGGAAGCATCGCAAAAGGGTCACGACGAAGTTGTCCTACTTCAGAAATGTTGGCCGCAGTTGTTTCACTTCCAACAGCAGATCCCATGAAAACACCGTGCTCCCAATTAAGGGCCTCAGTCACAAGAGGAACGCGAGTGGGCCTACGGCCTCCAAATAAAATGGCGCTTAAAGGAACGCCTTCTGGTTTTTCCCAATCAGGATCAATCACTGGGCACTGATAAGCAGGGGCCGTAAAGCGACTATTAGGATGGGCCGCGGGAGTCTTACTTTCTGGAGCCCAATCTTCGCCCTTCCAATCAATAAGATGTTTTGGAGCGGGGACACCCATTTCTTCCCACCAAATATCGCCTTCATCAGTGAGAGCGACATTTGTAAAAATCGTATTTTTTTCAAAGGTCTTCATCGCATTTGGATTCGATTTATAAGATGTTCCAGGGGCCACACCAAAAAAACCAGATTCAGGATTGACGGCATAAAGGCGTCCATCTTTTCCGATTCGTATCCAAGCAATATCGTCGCCAAGACAGCGAAGTTTCCAACCGGGAAGTGCCGGTTGCATCATTGCCAAATTTGTTTTTCCACAAGCAGAAGGAAAAGCGGCGGCCACGTAATGAGTTTTGTTTTCAGGTGAAGTGAGAGCTAAAATAAGCATGTGTTCAGCGAGCCAACCTTCATCACGGGCCATAGAAGAAGCAATACGAAGGGCCAAGCATTTTTTTCCAAGGAGAGCGTTTCCGCCGTAGCCGGAACCATAAGACCAAATGGCGCGTTCTTCTGGAAAATGAACGATATATTTTTCATCAAGATTTTTTTCACAAGGCCAGGCTTCGTCTTTTTGGCCTGGATTTAAAGGCGCGCCGACAGAGTGGATACAAGGAATAAAAGAATCATTGGCCTTAAGCTCAGCTAAAACTTTTTTCCCCATGCGAGTCATGATGCGCATATTTAAAACAACATAAGGGGAATCTGTAATTTCAACGCCAATTTTTGAGGCAGGCGAGCCAAGCGGGCCCATTGAAAAAGGGATGACGTACATCGTACGGCCTTTCATGCAGCCGGCGAATTTCTTTTTCATCACTTGTTTCATTTCCAGAGGATCGGCCCAATTATTGGTGGGGCCTGCTTCTTCTTTTGTTTTAGAACAAATGAAAGTTCGTTTTTCAATACGGGCCACATCGGAAGGATGTGAGCGAGTCAGATAAGAATTGGGGCGCAATTTTTCATTAAGTTTAATGAAGGCCCCTTTTTTAACCATTTCCTCGGTAAGACGTTCTGCTTCTTCACTAGAGCCATCGCACCAGTAAACGCTCTCTGGTGTGACCAAATTTTTAATTTCATCTATCCAATTTAATAATAATTTATTCTGCGTAGGGGCAGTCATGAGCACTCCTTAAAAAATGGAAAAATACGGTGTTCGGCCAATATAATAAAGCTTTCTTCAAAGGTGAAGCTTAAAAATGAAAAACGCAGAACTTTGTCTGCATTTTTCATTTTATTGTTTTTTTGTTTAGGTCAGTCAGGAGAGTTTTTAATGAATTTCATCCCATGCTTTTTCTTTGCAATTTTTTATCAATGAGGCGTACTCATCGTGAGTGCTTAAAAATCTGCTGAAAGAAGCTTTGTTAGAATAGGGGACATGATACTTTTTTGAAAAATATTTCCAAAACTCTTTTTTCCAAGATTTTTTAAAAGGATCATTCGGGTTAGCCTCGAGATCGTAATCTTTGCCTTGAACAAAAATATACCGAGGATAAAATTTTTCAAAGTAGGGTTTTTTCCAATCAGGGTCATTGGCCGCTGAGGCAAGTTCAACAAACTCTTCTTTTGTTTTATTGGCCGCATTTCTTTTTTAGTAATTCATGGAACTGCACGCTGGACGAAATCTATTAAAACCGTTGAAGCTTTCAATTTCTAACATATCTTTAAAAAGTGTTTCTATAATATTTGTGCGAAAGTAACCATAGTACTCATGAAAGAGGTCTTTAGGATTGACATCAGGAAAGTTTTTTTGCGCCCAAGGTTTAAATTCTTTTAAATAGAGATCTAAAAGGGCCTGGTCGTCTTCGTCAACACCTTTGAGAATGTGTTCTGCCATCTCAGCATGTCCGAGTTCATGAAAAATAGTAGCGACTTTTATTGAATATGTAAGTGGCAATTCTAATTTTAGTTGGCGTATAGATTTTATTTTTAAGCTTGGTAAAAAATGTTCACATGAATCAATATTGAGATTTTCCATCTTCAAAAATATCGTCTTTAAAAGAGGAATATAGGAAGCCTCTGCCGTTGAAGCAAAGGGGTTTAGTTGAAGAAAAAGATGAGCAGAGTTTGCGACTTCTACAGTTCTTTTTTGATCAAGGCCTAGCATTTGATCGAGATCTTGTGCAAAATCTTCAACAGAAACTTCACCGGCGTGGGCCAGTAAATTGAAGCAAAGGAAGAGACTTAATATTAATTGTAGGTAAATTTTTTTCAATTTTTCTTCCTTTGTGAAACTCTATTCAATTATTTATATTCAATTCTTATGCCATGAAAAAAAATGAATATTGAGGGGTTGGAGGCGGGAGAGTGTCTACTTTTTTTACAGTTAAGGAGGGTTGTCGACATTTAAAAGATATAACGCCCTGTGATCTCTCTTTTTATAGGACCTACCGTTAGATTTCAATTGTATATTCGTTCTTGATAAAAAGATGTGGTTTTTTAAATTGTGAAACAAAAAATTCTCTTTAATTCCTAATAATAAAACCACTTTGTTTTTTACTTTTTTAATAAGCACCTTCATACTAGGGGCGGTTAGTAAATTTTTTTAGAGGAGTTTATGTGAATCCTACTCAGACAAAAGCATGGAAGGCCTTAGATGAACATTTTAATGAACTCAAAAAAATTTCGATGCGGGAACTTTTTGAAAAAGATCCCGCTCGTGCTGATAAGTTCACCATTAAGGATTTAGGACTTTATTTTGATTATTCCAAAAATAGAATCACGGAAAAAACGATTCAACTTCTTTTAGACTTAGCAAAAGAAATGAATCTTGAGCAAGAAATGGCGGCCATGTTTTATGGTGAAAAAATTAATGTGACAGAAAATCGCTCTGTTTTACATACGGCCTTAAGAAATCGTTCCAATCGCCCAATTTTGGTTGATGGCAAAGATGTTATGCCTGAAGTGAATGCTGTCCTTACAAAAATGAAAAACTTTTCAAATAAAATTCGCTCTGGAGAGTGGAAAGGTTTTAGTGGGAAGCGAATTAAAAATATCGTCAATATTGGAATTGGCGGTTCCGATTTAGGCCCCGTGATGGTTTATGAGGCGCTTAAATTTTATAGTGATCGAAATTTAAAAATTGATTTTGTTTCAAATGTCGATGGGACTCATATCGCAGAATGCTTGCGTGATAAAAATCCAGAAGAAACTCTTTTTATTGTCGCTTCAAAAACATTTACGACACAAGAAACGATGACCAATGCGATGAGCGCCCGTGATTGGACTCTCAAGCATTTTATGGACCCTCAAGCGACAGCGTTTCATTTTGTGGCCCTTTCGACGAATGCAACCGAAGTTTCAAAATTTGGAATTAATACTGATAATATGTTTGAATTTTGGGACTGGGTTGGGGGACGCTATTCTCTTACTTCGGCCATTGGACTTCCTATTATGATTGCGATAGGGCCTGAAAATTTCTTCAAACTTCTGGATGGTTTTCATGAGATGGATGAACATTTTAGGACTGTCCCTCTTAAAGAAAACATTCCTGTGATCATGGCCCTTCTTGGTGTTTGGTATAATAATTTTTTTAAGGCCCAGTCTCAGGCCATTTTACCTTATGATCAATATCTTTCTCGCTTTGCGGCCTATTTTCAACAAGGCGATATGGAAAGTAACGGCAAGTATGTCGATAAGGAAGGAAAGGCCGTTAATTATGAAACGGGCCCTATTATTTGGGGAGAACCTGGAACGAATGGGCAACATGCTTTTTATCAGCTCATTCATCAAGGCACAAAACTTATTCCTTGCGACTTCATTGGTTTCACTAAAAGTCATCACTCCTTGAGTGATCATCACGTAAAACTGATGAGTAACTTTTTTGCACAAACGGAAGCCTTGGCCTTTGGCAAAACGGCACAGGAAGTTCGTAAGGAAGAAAAAAATGAGCATATGGTTCCCTTTAAAGTTTTTGAAGGCAACCGTCCTACAAATTCAATTATGGCCAAAGAGCTGACTCCTTCAATTTTAGGAAAGTTGGTGGCCATGTATGAGCATAAAATTTTTGTTCAAGGAATTATTTGGAATATTTATTCCTTTGATCAGTGGGGCGTTCAACTTGGTAAAGTGTTGGCCAATCAGATTTTACCTGAGCTTGTGAACTTGAGTGCACCTTTAAAGCACGACAGTTCAACAAACAATCTCATTTCCTATTTTAGGGAGCACAAATGACAGCGATTCCACAAACGGCCGATGCCGTCGTCTTTGCGGGCCAGGGAGAAGATATTTCAGTTCTTCTCATTCGCCGTGGCCATGAACCTTTTAAAGATTCATGGGCCTTCCCTGGGGGATTTTTAGATGAAGGGGAAGCTCCACTTCCGGCCTGCCTAAGAGAACTGCGCGAAGAAACGGGATTACATTTAGACGATACAAAGGCCATGCCTTTAAGTTATCGCTCACTTGAAGGGCGTGATCCTAGAGGCCCTGTGGCCACCTTTCCTTTCATGTTTCATTTGGAAAAACTTTGCCCCGTGATGGCCGGTGATGATGCGCAAGAAGCGCTCTGGGTACGGCTTTCAAAAATTGATCGTTTGGCCTTTGATCACGGCGCGATTTTGCTTGAGGCCTTAGGAAAATTTTGGCCTTTTATGCCGAGTTTTGATGAACGGCTTCGAGGAATAAAACTGCCTAAAATGTTCATGAAAAAAGAAGAATTCACTCAGGATCTTATTTTTTACGGAGGAAGTTTTAATCCGTGGCATGCCGGGCATCTGACCTGCCTTAGTCTTTGTGAAAAAGAAACACAACAAACAATTGTCGTGATTCCTGATAATTCCCCTTGGAAAAAATTGTCGCCAATTATAAGTGAATGTCGTTTTGAAAGTTATTATAAATTATGCACAGAGCTTAGTCAGACTCACTATGAAATTTATCCTGCCTTTTGGGGACGAGAAGAAAAAAATCCAACGGTCACTTGGCTTCCCCACACAAAACTTCAGCGTCGTGGCCTTTTAATGGGAGACGACGCGTTCATGGAATTTAAGCGCTGGCAAAACTTTAATGTTTTGATGGCAAGTTTAAATGAACTTTTTGTCGTTCCTCGCAATCACACTTTAAAAGAAATTGAGATTCAGCGTAGATATTTTGAGCGCGATTTTCCTCACATCAAAATTGTTGTACTTCCTGAGCACGAATACCAAGATGTTTCTTCCACAAAAATGAGAGATAGTTAGAGTTTTAGACAAGGATGTTTGTTGACGAAGTTTGTTAAAACTTGAGAGAATTGATCTATGATTAAGATCATTTCTCTTTTTTATCTTTTTTTTATTTCTCTTTTTTTCTGCAATCATGTTTATGCGGTCGGGGTAAATTTTCAAAATACAGAATCGCCCTATGTTGCAATGGCGAAAAATTCAAGTGCTCAAGTGGTTGTTGATGCGGCCAGTGCTAGTGAGAGTTCTTCAACTGATCCCTATATTGCTTATATTCCAGTAGACGATGGAATTAATGTGAATACGAATTACAGTATTCTTACCGATCCTACCAACACAATGCCTTTGTATACAACTTCGTGGCAAGGAAGTATTAGTTTGCAATTGACCTTGGACAATACTGGGGGAACTAATCCCACATATCTTTGGGCCGCAACTCAGGGAGCTTCTGCCTCAACATATAACTTGATTGGTTCAACATATATCGCAAGTGTTGGTGGCGAAATAGTCAATGGAACTTATACATTTTCTATAAAAGATTTTTGTGATAAGGCCGGTTGTGGAAGTTCAATTCAAACCTTAGATCGTCAAGTGATTTTCTTTCTTTCGGCTTCAACACCAGGTGCTGATTTTTCGGCAGATCCAACAAGTCTATATGTGAAATTTAAATTTTCTTCCGTTGTTAATACTCAAGCTCCAGTGATTGATCGCCTACGTAAAGGTGATGAACGCTTGACGCTTTTTTATTCAAATGCACCCATTCTTTCTTACTACTACGAAACAGTAATTTTTTCCTATGATGATACAAGTGTCGTACAGGCCGCTTCTACTTATGATGCGATATCGGCTTCGGGAAGTATTGTTGAACAAATCGCAACCTCGACACAAGAGACTTCAGGTTATCTTACCTTAGCAAATCTTCAAAATGGTGAAAGCGTCAACGTGGCCTTGGCCGTCGTTGATAAGTTTTATTTTGCCTCAACTTTTTCGGCTTCAAAAATTGGAGCGCCTGAAATGATCGATGTTTTTTTAAAAAGGCAAGGTTGTTTTTTATTGTCGGCCGGCTTTCAAGAAGAACATTATGTTATAGAGTATTTTAAAAAAATTCGCGATCAAGTGCTTCTTAAAAATTATTTTGGAAAGAAATTTGTGAATTTTTATTACAACACGGCCCCAAAGTACACTCACGCCATTTATAATAATCCGAATTTGAGTTTCTTTGTCCGAGGCGTGGGGTACTCGATGTATTTTATATTAAATTATTTCTTTTATCTTGTGTTTGCTTTGCTTGTTCTAAGCGGTTTGGCCTTAGGTTTTTTATCAAAAAAATCGTTCGTTAAAATTAGAAAAAACTAAGCTAAAAATAAATAAAGTAGCTTGAAATAATTTTTTTATAAAATCTAATCAAACTACTTCATTATTTTTTAGATTTAAAAAGCTAAAACTTTAAATATTAAAAATTGCAAAATCAAAAGCTTTTTAAAAAAATGAAGGGTTCAAGATACAACTTATTTGGCCATTCTTAGACAAACTTCAAGAACGTTTTTATAAGAATCAGAAAGTTCAGAGAATTTTTTTCCTTCACGAGCGGCCTGCGATTCTTCAAAGCCTTTTTTTGTCGGCATCAACATATAATACTCATATGTTTCAGGCCCTTTGTTCATCGCAACAGTGACTTCACACGAATAATCTGTAAAGGTTATAAACTTTACGCTTGATACTGCAAATCCCAGCATGGCCATCGAGCTCATCGAAGCATTAGGTCCACCATGAGCGACTTCGTCTCTCTCAATGATTTTATTTGCATCTTGAATAAATAAGGCCTTCTCTAAAGTGCTGAGTTCAGCAGCAAGGGACTTGCTTTCATTTGCTGGCATCCTTGTTAGAGTTTTTGCCATATCCTGTTTCAGTTTCTTTTCACTACCTTTTTCACTAGGAGTTGCAAGCACATTTGTTTGAATCATCGAAAAAAGAACTCCTGTAATAATCATTTTTTTCATAAAATCTCCTCTTGTGGGTGAAGTAAATTTTGTGTTGTCGCTTGTTTTATTGATTTGCGAAATGCATGCCATGTGCCTGAGTGCCTGAGTGCCTAAGTGAAATCAGCTCGTTTTACCCTTTAACTTAACAAAAGGTTCATTAATTTTTGAAAATTATTTTTACGATTGTATAAACTTTGGCCACCTATCGGTTAAAAATAGTAAAGCTTGCGAGCTGCAATTCCGTTAACGGTAATAAAATCATGTTGATCATTATTGATATTAATAGTATTATTAATATTATTAATATTATTAAAGGAGGCCCTATGGTCGCTAAAATTTTATCAATTTCCCTTCCTCAAGATTTAAATGATGAAGTGGTATCCATTGCCACCGAAGAGAGACGAACCATTTCCGAAGTTTTTCGAGAGGCCATACGCCAATATGCGGCCGCACGAGCTGTCAATAATGTTAGGAAGGCCATTAAGCGAACTAAAGTAAAATACAAGCAAGACGAAATAGAAGATATTGTAGACAAGAGAAGAAAATGAAGCCTCTTACGAAGGTCTGCATTGATACTAATGTATGGTTGAGTGGACTTGTTTTTTCTGGAAATCCCGCACTTATTGTTGATCTGGCCATGAAAAAACGTTTTGAATTAATTCTTTCATCTGTAATACTGAAAGAAATTGAAAATAATTTAGTTCATAAATTTAAAGTTCCAGAAAATAAGGCACTTGCTCTTATATCAAGTATTGCAAAAGTCGCTGATTTATATGAACCGCAGGGTACTATCCATATCATTAAAGAAATGCATGCCGATAATCTTGTTTTGGAAACCGCATTTGTCGGTAGGGCCGAATATCTTGTCACCGGTGACAAAAAGCATTTGCTACCACTAGGAACATTTAAGGGGATAAAAATTGTTACTCCGTCTGCTTTCTTGTCCCTCTCTAAGTTAACTTAAAGTGAGCAAGTCGTCGTCCATACGGTTTTTGGCCTTTCTCACAAATAAGTTTAACTGATTAAAAATCCGTGTGAGTAATTTTTAAGTTGAAAAAGATTTTATCAGGTTTCGAGAGCTTTTTTTAAAAGATAAGACGTTGGAGGCCTTAAAATTTCGTCTCCAATGGCCTCAAATCTCCTCCGAAGATTTTCTGATTCTTTAAAGTTAATATTAGGAAATAGTTTTTTTCTTAATACTGGGCCCATTGCGAGTATGGATGAATATCCATCAAAGATGGTGAGCGTTTTTAATTTTTTATGGGGATTTTTTAAGACATACTCAAGCGCAATTTTTATTTCACGTGGACTTAAAAGAAGGCGCATGAAATAGCGATCATTCCAAAGACCACGAATTTTCCCATTGATTCTATTTTTTACAAGCTTTGAAAGCGAGAGGGCGAAACTTTGAAGAGAGCGAGAAAGTTCTTCGTTTGACTGCGCCTCAATAATGAGGTGAAGGTGATTGTGCATGAGTGAGTAATGAATAATTTTGAGGCCTTTTTTTCTGGCCGTAATGGCGGATTCAACGATCAAATGCAACGACAAAATTTTGAAAAAAATAAAAAATTTCTCACGGAAATGGATGTTTCTTGTTTTAATGTTGTCCTTAATTTTTAAAAGTGTCTTTTAAGCAAAAAGGGGTAAGTCGTAAATTATCGAAGGAATAGAGAATTGACCCCTTTGTGTTTTAAGTTAAGCACAAAGGGGATAATGATTATTAATGCTAAGCTGCTAAGATACCAAGAGACTAAGGTGTACAATAATATTGAATTCGTTTTAGATTATTATAAGTCGTGCTTGTTACACCTTCGATATTGAGCGTCCTAAGATTTGATTTACTATCACTGCGGGCGTCTTCATAATTGCTAGGATAGTGTTTCGTTTCATGACCTACTACTTCATTTGTGGTGTAGGAAAGACTGAGGTCACTTTCTGAAAGAGAGATTGTTAAATCTGGTCTGGATAGATCAATCACAAATTCTTCAGAAGTCATGCAAACATCGCTTCGGCTTGAATATCTTTCATCGTAACTTGGATGATAATTGCAGGAGATATCGCCATTGACTAGTTTCGTAAAACGAAGTTTACAAGCGAGATTATCAACTGGAGTTATGCCAGATAAGCGGAGATCATCTGAAGAATGGCGGCCATAGCTCCCTTTAAATTTATTGCTTAAATAAGTGCTTTCTATTTCGTGACGAAGATTACCCCATTTTTCTTTAAAAAAAGAATCTCTTTCTGCAGCAGTGTATTTTGAAGGTTGGACGGGTTTTTCTGCAGAATAATTTCCAGAATTTAATGTAACATTTGTCCCTTTATACCAGCCTTGCAAATAGACCGACCCTGAAACAACTGAGTTCGTAAGCTTAACATTATCGCTAATACGTGCCTCACCAAAGACCTCTGAATCTGTGACAACGGCATTACCGTAAATTCTCGCACGATCATAAACTTCAGAATCTTTAACAATGGCGTTACCATAAATTCGTGCGCCTCCTCTGACTGAGGAACTTCCACAAATAGCGGCCGTTGGTGCAATGAATACGTCATCATCATCAACGACATCTGCTTGACTGGAAACAAAGCCACCCACTTGAGGATTACGTTTTTTGTAATTTGTAAAAGAGTAGCCATCTTCGCCAGGGCATCGGGCATCCGTGAAAGCTAAAGCACTTGTTGTTATAGATGTAGCGAGTAGAAATACAATCGTTTTTTTCATAAAATCACCTTTTGTTTGATCGTTATGGTTGTTTTAAATTTTGTTAACCGCCCTACTAAAATTGATTTCTTTGTCCTATTTATATTTGCAATGTTTATTCCAATTTCGATATGAAAATGGTTTTCTCTAAAATTGAGCATTTAAAATTATTTTTTAAAATTTTGTATGACTAAAAAAAAGGGAAGCGGAACATTGCTAGACGAGTGTTGAATTCATTGACACGAAAAATAGGTATATGTTCGCAGATTCCTTTGCCTTTGGCTTATTAAAAAAAATCCAACTCAGAGCTCAGTGAACTTTTATAGACGAACTTGATGAGCTTTTGGTAAAATCCCGCTTCGATAAATAAAGCGAAGGGAGAGCATATGGCAGGCCACAGTCCATGGAAAAACATTCAGCACCGTAAGGGCGCACAAGACGCTAAAAAAGGAAAAGTTTTTACAAAACTTCTGAAAGAAATCACCATTGCTGTGAAAAAAGGCGGGGGCCCTAATGCTGAATTTAATCCGCGCTTACGTCTTGCTCTTCAAAATGCGCGTGGATCAAACGTGCCTAAAGATAATATTGAACGGGCCATTAAACGGGCCACTGGTGAAGGCGAGGCCGAGCTTATTGAAGTGGTGTTTGAGGCCTATGGCCCAGAGGGTTCGGGAATTTATATTGAATGCACGACTGATAATAATACTCGGACTGTTTCAAACATTCGCTCCTATTTAAATAAATTTGGCGGCAATCTTGGAAAAGAAAATTGTCTTCAATTTGTTTTTGAAAAAAAAGGAATTATCACAGTTTCAAAAGCTAAATTAGACGAAGAAACTTTTCAGCTTGAGATGATTGATGCTGGCGCCGATGATGTGGTTTTAGAAGAAGATATTTTTACAATCACAACAGCGCCTGAGAATTTTTTAAGTGTTCAAAAAAAACTGGGCGAATTAAATATTGATGTCGTAGAGGGCGCCATTCAAATGCTTCCGACGACGACAAAAAAACTTTCAGAGGAAAGTTTTTCAAAATTCATGAAGCTTCTTGATAATATCGAAGATGATGATGACGTTCAGAAAGTTTATCACAACGTGGAGTTTGATGAAGTTTTGGCCGCGAAGTACTCTTAAATGAATCATCCCTATGATGGCACTTTAGGCCGTTGGGCCGTTATTGATATTGAAACAACCGGAATTGATTCCTTAAACGATAGTATTATTGATATAGGTTTTTTACAGTTTGAAGGGACGACGCTTGTTAAAAAGTATTCTTCGCTCGTTCGCTACGAAGGACAGCTTTCCTATTTTATTCAAAAGCTCACAGGGATTACGCCTTCAATGCTTGTTAAGGCGCCTTCTTGGAGTAAGGTTGAGCCAGAAGTCATGGATTTGGCCGGGCATGCCTTGATTGCTCATAATGCAAGTTTCGAAGAATCTTTTCTTTCAACTCACTTTAAAAAAATTAGTAAAAAAGATGAAAGAGAAACTTATGAGGATAGTCTTTTTTTTCTCCCCCTTTTATTTCCTCAGTACTCAAGCTTAAATCTCGAACATTTTTTAGTTTCTTGGGGAATTGCCCCTAAAGAACTTCATAGGGGATTTCAAGATTCCGTCGATCTTTTAAAAGTTTTAATTGTGGCCATCTTAAAAGTGCGTCAGGATAAAGCGTGGCACAGCTCCGTGTTTGCTATCTTTAAAAAATATCATTTAGAAAATTATTGGTTTTATAAATTTTTTCTTCTTACAGATAAGGAGATTTTTGATATTACAGGACAAATTGATTTTGATCCTCTCCCTTATCTTCAACAAGAAATTAAAACAGAAATTGAAATTCCAAAGACAAGCAAGCATCGTTTTTCGATGGAATTTAGTGGCGAAAATATTAAAAGTATTTTTTCAGAGGAAAATAAAATTCACGAAGTTTTTCCTCGTTATATCAAACGCCAATCTCAAATAGAAATGGCCTTAAAAACAGGGCAGTCTTTTAAAAATAATATTCATGCGATGATCCAGGCCCCCACAGGGACAGGAAAAACGCTTGGCTATTTAATTCCCTCTTTATTATTTTCTCTAAGTGAAAAAAAACCTGTTTTAGTGGCCACAGGAACAAAGACCTTACAAAATCAGGCCACGCTAAAAGATGTGCCGCAAACGCTTGCGCTTTTGGGTCTTTCTAGGGACGATTTTAAAGTGGCGCGTTTAGTAGGATCAGGGAATCATTTTTGTGAGCTTCTTTTTCGTGAGAATATGGAAAAAATGGATCTCTTTCAGGTCACAGGTGAATTTAGTGAAAAGTACTCGGCCCTTTATTGGGAATTAGTTTTTTTGCACAATTCTCGTTTGGAAGAAAAAGAGCTTGTGGTCAAAGACAATCTTCCTTATGTTTTAAGAAAAAAAGATCCTAAAATTAATCAAGTGGCCCGAGAAATTGCGGTTGATTTTCGCGCCTGTACGGGAAGAAATTGTCCCTTTAATGAAACTTGCACTTATATGCGAGGGCTTCGTGAGGCCAAAGAGGCCAATCTCATTATTGGAAATCACGCTTTAATGTTTACCTGGCCTAGGTCTCTTATAAGGCCTTCCCACGTTATTGTTGATGAGGCCCATCGTCTTGAAAATGAGGCCACAGAAGCTTTTTCACTTTCCATTGAAGAAGAAATGTTGAAGGCCTTTATACGCCAAATGAATCATCTTCAAGGAATTGGTTCTTTGTTTTATTTGTTGGCCCGAAATGAAAAAGAGTCAGGCGAAAGTACAAAATTGATTAACGACATTCGCGAAAAAGTGATGGCGTGGATTAAAAAATTTGAAAATGAGCTTGGCCCTCTTCGAGATCTTTCTGAACATTATTTTAAATTAAGGCCCAATTATTCTCCGATTTATATGAATGAAGTTCCTATGTTTCATTCAGAAGGCCTTAGTGATCAAACGGCCGCGGCCATCTTTAGGCATTTTGAAGGACTTAAATTTATTTTTGATGAGATGCAAACCTACTTATCGCCTTATCATGCTCGTTTTGAAAATACGCCAGGAAGTCATGATGAAAAGCAAATTGTGGCCTGGTCGCGGTTTGAATCTTTTATGGGGCAGCTCACCGATTTTTGCACGGCATTTGAATTTTCACTTGATCCTAAGCACAGTCAAGATTGGGTTTGTGCCTTTCGTTTTCAAGAAGAAAATGGGTTTTCAGTTGTGAGCTCTCCTCTTGATGTTGGAAAAATTTTGCATGAGCGTCTTCTTCTTACTTCATCTTCAGTGATTTTTACCTCTGCGACCTTGGCCAACGCCAAAGGAGATCAGGGTGTCAGATGTATGGAATGGGTGAGTGGCTATCAATACTTAAAAGCAGAGCGCCGTTTTAAAAGTGCGACTTTTTTGCCACCCGTTTATAACTATAAAGAAAAAGCAAAAGTTTTTTTATGTGATGATACTTTAAATTTGACTCATCCTCAATTTACGGAAAAAACTTTGCCTCCCATTTTAAAGGTCGTTCGCGAAATTAAAGGCCGCGCTTTATTTTTATTTTCATCAAAAGTTCGTTTTGAAACGGCCAGAGAAATTCTTCTGAAAGAATTTGAGGGTGAAATTCCGCTTTTTTTTCAAGGAATGGGCCAGCAAGTGATTGAGGAGTTTAAAAAAGGGCGACACGGAATCTTGGTTGGAATGGAAAGTTTTGGTGAAGGAATTGATGTTCCTGGTGATGCCCTTTCTTTTGTTTTTATCGATAAAATTCCAGATATGAGAGAGGATCTTATCAATAAGCGCCGGAAAGATTTTTTTGAAAAAAACTTTGGCAATCAATTTCATGATTATTATTTGGCATTTCGAGCGCGCTCTTTGCAACAAAAACTCGGGCGCCTTCTTCGAACAGAAAATGATTTTGGTGGAGTTATTATTGTTGATTCTCGTATTTCAAAGTGGAAATTATCTTCGCTTCATACTTTTGAAAAATTAATGAATCCCTATGAACTTTGTCGAGCACCCCTTGAAGAGGCCTGCCAAAAGGTAGTTGAGTTTATTACTCAGCATCCTCCAAGTTCTTAAGATATTTAACCTGTACTGTTGTTTCGTTTTCTCCCTCAATAAGATAGGGAATCGATAAGTGCTGGCTTAAAAAAATACGAATAAAGTCCACGGCGCCCCCTGCATTTTTTTTGCGCTGAGAGGCAATAACATCATCGGTTGCTAAAAGTTTATACTGAAAACACTGCAAATCATGTCCACCAATACTTATGGTTTCACTTGTCACATTGACTCTTTCTAAAGAGATATTAAAAAATTTGGGAACTTCTATATACTTCCACTGATTTTTTGCCAGGAGAACGGTGTAGTCATTTCGAGAAGTCGTATCAAACTTTTTTGACAGGACAAAAAGAAAACTCGTGACCGTTGTTGGGGTGCAGATATGATAATGAGGCGGGGAAGGTATCTTGTTTTGCGTAGGACGCCCTTTACTAGGAGTAAAGGTATAAATGACTGAACTTGAATTGGGGTCATATTCAAAAAGCTCAGTGACCTCCTGGCCTCCCAAGCGTTTTCTTATACTGACACTTTGGGGAATCCAGCTTTTGTTGATGAGATAATCAGTGGTGATGCGTAAAAGCTCCCCTGTCGAAGTTCGTGTATGTTGTTCAGAGATAAAACGATAGGTATAATGTTTTTTATCCTTAAAAACTTCGAAAGTTTCTTCAGAGTAAATGACTCCTTTTCTAAAATAATCAAAGGCACCGCGATAAATCTTGTGAATCGAATTAATTTCGTTATCCATATATTTGTATTTTATATCAGTCTTCGGTAAGATCAAAACGTTATTTACGGAGGAAAATTTATGAATGTTTGTCCATGTGGAAGTCAAAAAAAGTACAGTGATTGTTGTCGGCCATTTATTCTTGAAGGTAAAGATGCCCCGACAGCAGAAACTTTGATGCGAGCTCGTTACTCAGCGTTTGCTATGGGAGAAATTGCTTTTGTTGAAAAAAGTCATCATCCTGAGACACGTGATGGGTTTGATGTGGCAGAGACTCGTCGTTGGTCTCATGAATCAAAGTGGCTTGGACTTGATATTATAAAAACAAACTCAGGCAGTGAAAAAGATCTTGAAGGCCATGTCGAATTTGTGGCCCACTATGAATTTAATCAAAAAAAACATGATCACCATGAGCTTGCTGATTTTCGAAAAAAAGATGGGGTCTGGTATTTTTATGATGGAAAAATTCTTCAAGGAACAATTGTAAGAGATCAACCTAAAATTGGACGAAATGATCCTTGTGCTTGTGGAAGCGGGAAAAAATTTAAAAAATGTTGTGCAAATAAATGATGAAAAAAATGAGTGAGAAAAATTCTGGTGCCTGGGGCGAGACTCGAACTCGCACGGAGAGGTTTAATCTGCCGAGGGATTTTAAATCCCTTGTGTCTACCATTTCACCACCCAGGCACGCCGCTATGGTGACTCAAGTTATGAGCTTTTGTCAATTTCACTCTTTCATTTTCTTTGTTTTTCTTCTTTTTTTCATAACTTTAGGATTAAATGGCTGCTCTTTAACTCCTCTTTCAGAGGAAAACTCTTCGACAAATTTAGAATCTCTTGATTTACAATCTAAAACGGCCAGTTCAAGCGTTGTCGGACCATTTTGGTTTTTACGAGCTGAGCAATTTCGATTTTACAATCATCAAGGAAGCCTTGTCACTCATCCCTTTTTTGATTACGACGCTCCTGATTTTAAAAAAAGTGAAAATTTTTTTTTCTACCCTTTGACACCGCAAAAATCCTATTTTGTTTATGACTTCGATTTAAGTTCAGGGCATCGCTATAAAACTTTTTCATTATGTTCCCAAAATGATGTTTGGGATAAATATAAAGAAATGATCATTAGGCCCAGTTTCACCGAAGGAATTATTCCGCGTCTTTTAGATGAACAAGGCAAACCCCAACGAGTGATTGTTTTTGGCAATGGCGAATTTTATCGTTCATTATTTGAAGACGGCGATGAAGTCTCTCCATCAAACGTGAGGTTAATTGGGGCCACTTATGAGCAGTTTTGTCGAAATTATCCCTGCCTTGCTCAAGAGCGTTGGACGAGTCGCTTAATTTTAATTGCGATTGATGAGCGTGACGATGAGCTTAAAGATATTAAAAATTTTGCTGAATTAAAAAGCATAGTCGATTGGGATTATGTTTTGGCCTATTTACAAAATGGCAAAGGCCGTACTTTAAAAGGCCATCAAGAAGATCCTGCTTATCGAATTTTAGGTGAATTAAATCTTTCAAAAACAAAAGAATTACTGGCCACTCGCAGTTACACTTTTTCAAAAGAGGAACTTCTTAAACTTCGGAAAAATTGTGAAGGCCTTTATGAAAGTATTTACTCTTCAGTTCAGGCCCTTTACAAAAAACTTGGCGCTGAATTTTCTCTTACTGAAGCTGAAAAAGATCAAAATTTTCTTTTCTGGGATGAACGCAACTTTAAAGGTGACGAATATATTAAAAACATGGCGAATATGTCTATTATTTCTAAAAGAAACGTTTGGAAATATGGCGATGAACTTTTAGATGATCTTCATACTCAAGAAAGAAAAAATGAAGATGAAAAAAATCTTGAAAAAGAAAAAAAAGAGAAGGAGAAAGTTCAAAGGGGTGAAGTGGCCCAATACATGAAAGTTTTTTTACAAAAATATTTAAATCCTTATGCCACATGTGGGCGTTATGTTCGCCCTTCAAATCTTAATAGCGATTCTCAGAGGCATTGGTTTTTTACGCATTTATCGGCCCTTGTTCACGTCTATCGGCTTGGATATTATTACAATTGCTCTAAGAGGACTTGGTTAGAAAATACTGTCGGTCTCGATGGAAAATTACAAATTGACCCTTATAAAGAACTTGAAAGATGTACAAATTACGATATCGATCCTGCTTTTAGTCAGGCCGTCAACATTTTAGTAAATCGTGCTAAAAATGATAGAGAACACTATGCCTATATTGAATATGACAATGGTGAAGGGGGAAGCCATGAAAACATTCAATCATGGGTTTATTTTTCCGGAAAAATGCTTTCTTGTCTTGATAAAAAAGATGAACTTTTAACCTTACAATCGGATAAAGAGCGCACTCAATTTCCTGAGGATGTAAAATGGATTCCCTTTATTCCTCAACATAATTACAAAAATAAAAAAGAAAAGAATAATGACAATCGTTAAGTCAAATTTAATTCAAAAACTTGTAGGAAGACTTCAAGCAGATTCTTTAACTCCTTTTGCTTTTTTTGGTTCTTGTTGTAAGGAAGAACTTTTTTTTCAATTTGAAGAATTAAGACAAAAGGGAGTTTCTCTTGATGACTTTGCCTCCCATCCATCCCTTGCAGATCTTCTTATTATCGCAGGGCCAGTGAATTATAAACAAATAGGATTATTGCAATCAACTTATGAACAAATGCTTGATCCAAAATGGGTCATGGTTATTGGAACCTGTGCTTTAAGTGGGGCGCATTTTCATTCAGGAATAGTGTCGAAAAATATTACAGAAATGATTCCTGTGGATATGAGTGTGTTGGGATGTCCTTCAACTCTTGATGATTTGAAACTTGCCTTTGACGATTTGAAAACGAAAATCCGTGCAGGAAAAATTTCATGAATATCGAAATGATGAATGTTTCGGATTTTTATTTGGAACTTGATAAAATGGGGCCTCGTCTTGGGCATCTTTTTTTAGATATTATTGAAGAAAGAGAGAGTCTTAATTGTCTTTTTTATGATTTAGATTTAGGAAAACGCCATCTCTATCGACTCCCCCTTATTTCAAAGGATGAGATTTTTAAAACGATAGGAGAAAAATGGCCTTTTTTATTAGAACAATCTGAAAAAAGTTTTGAAAAAAAATCAACTCATCATGAAATGAGTCTGGGCCCTTATCATCCTTTTTTTGCCGGAGATATTTGTTCTCATTTGACTTTAGAAAATGAAATTTTAAAAAAAGTGGATTTTGAAACTGGATTTAGACATTTGGGGATAGAATCACGTCTTTTAAAAGAAGGCCTTGATCAAAGTGCTTTTCTTGTGAACCATCTCGGTGTCGAAAGTTCTCCGACAAGTAATATCCTTTGGTGTATGGGCATTGAATCGCTTACTAAAACAGAAATTCCGGCCCGTGCTAAAGTTATTAGAATGCTTTTTTTAGAATTAGCAAGGATAAGGTCTCATCTTTTTGTTTTTAAAAAAATGTCAGCTTTGTTAGGCTTATATATTCTTTCTTCAAGATGCTCTCAGCAGCTTTTATTTCTTCGAAAATTGTTTCAGGATTATGGCCTTAGTTTTGCTCATCCCTATCTCTGTATTCCAGGTGGGCTTTACAAAGACATGCCAGATTCTTGGCCCTTTGAACTCAAGGCCTATTTGTTAGTGCTTGAGAAATTTTTAGCTGTTTTAAGTAAGGAGCTTTTTTCTTCACGCTTTGTCTACGAACGAACTTTTTTAGCAGCTCTTGAAAGTTCGACGGCCCTTGAGTCTTCTGTCAGTGGGCCTCTTATACGCTCTTGTGGGATTCGTTGGGATAATCGTAAAAAAAATCCCTATTATTTTTATGACCAACTTGATTTTGAAATTCCCCTAGGAAAAACGGGAACGGCCTATGAACGTCTTTTAGTTCGTCATGAAGAGATGCTACAATCTCTTTCAATTTTACGGCAAATTTTTAATTTCATTCCGGCAGGCGAGATGAGCTCAGAAGTTCATTTGCAAGGAAGTGGTTCGACTTATGTGGCGCTCGAGGCGCCCGAAGGTGAGCTTGGCATTTATCTTTCTTTTGGAAACTCCACCTTACAAAATATAAAAGTAAGATCATGCGCTGAAGCTCATTTGCAATTACTAAAAAAACATTCTGTCGGGCTTTGCCTTAGCGATTTTTTTATTAATTTTTGTAGTTATAATATTTCGACTTCAGAATTGGACCGTTAATTTATGATGATTTCTTATAAGTACGCTAGGTCAAAATCTTTTTTCTTAAGTTTTTTAAGAGGCCTTCATTCTCTTTTTTTTCTTTCTTCCTCAACTTTTTCTTGGCCAGTTTCTTCAAGTCAAAAGAGAGCTCTTCCTTTAAAAGTTCAGTGTCTTTTAAAAGAGTGTGAGAAATGTGTGAAAGCTTGTCCTACTCAGGCCATCTTTCGAGAGAAAAATTTGATTAATGTTCGTAAAGAGGCGTGCATTGATTGTGATTATTGTCGTGATATTTGTCCCTCTAATTATTTTGACCAAAAATAAGCTGGTTGGGATTTAAGTTCGAGCTCGGCCTTATTTTATTTTTTTCAATGCTTAAAAGTTCAAGAAACTCATCTCTTGAAATATTTTTTGCCCCCATCATCGAAGTGACATCAGTGCACATTTGCGTATCAAGCCATTTAATTTTTCTCTCTTGGAGTTTTGCCCTATAAGTAACTTTTTTTGGAGACGAGGATTTTCCCCCGACAGGCTTGTCAGTTAGTTCTAATTTTGAATTTTTGTACCAACTATTCTTTTGAAATTCCGCTTGTAGTAACGGTGGCTT